>ERZ802819.2290-NODE-2290-length-10830-cov-11.0083_pt1 | contig 10830 bp, 10 predicted proteins | sample MGYA00345647_ERZ802819 | MGnify/ENA primary metagenome ERZ802819 (study PRJEB30503, sample SAMEA104212355) | marine metagenome | biome: Westerlies Biome; feature: [SRF] surface water layer (ENVO:00010504) within the epipelagic zone...; material: water... | reverse complement strand
ATAGGATTTCAAAAGGCTCTAAAAATAATCCTCGTAAAACTTTTAATGGAAAAGCAGTAGGAGGTATTTCACTAATTAAAGCTGTCAAAGAAAAAACATTTTGGGGTTTTTTCTTTATCTTTTGTTTTACAGCTGTTGGCATATTTGGAATATCATTACATGTTGTTGCGTATTTAGTTTACATTGGGTTGAGTGAAGTTCAGGCGGCATTTTCTTTTGGTATAGCAGGAATGCTCAATTTTGTTGGCATGGTGTTGACTGGTTTAGCGGCTGATAAGTACCCCAGACATATTGTGGCAACTGTAAGTTATTTACTAAGTTTTATTGCTATTTTTAGTTTAGCATTAATGCAATTATTTCCTTCTATAATACTATTAATTCTATTTATATTAGGATTTGGTTTATCTGCAGGTGCAAGAGGGCCAATAATCACAACTTTGATGGCAGAAATATTTGCTGGTAAAGGATTAGCATCTATTTACGGAGCTACAAACCTTGGTCAAGGCTTAGGTGCTGCTACTGGAGCTTTATTAGCAGGATTTCTTTTTGATTTGACTGGTGGTTATAACTTTGGTTTCTTAATATGTACTATATTTACATTCTTGGGTGCTTTGTTGTTTTGGACTGTTCCTCAAATAAGATATGCTAAAATATAAAAAAGGAAGTTGTCATGAGTATTATTACTAGAGAGTTCAAAGTTAAAGCCAAAGGTTTAAAATTTCCTGAAGGTCCTATTTCTATGAATGATGGATCAATTATTTTAGTTGAAATTGCAAGAGGTACTCTAAGTAAGATTAACATATCAGGGGAAACAGAAGTAATTGCAAATTTAGGAGGAGGGCCTAACGGAGCTGCTATTGGACCAGATGGATATTGCTATGTTTGTAATAATGGTGGGTTTGAGTGGGAAATTTCTAATAATAAGTTCATGAGGCCTATCTTAGAAAGTAAATCTTATTCAGGTGGAAAAATACAAAAAGTCAATATTATTACTGGTGAGTTCTCTACTTTATATGACAATTGTAATAATATACCTCTTAATGGTCCAAATGACATAGTCTTTGATAAAAATGGTAATTTTTGGTTCACAGACCTTGGTAAAGTTAGAAATAGAGATATGGATAGGGGTGCAATATATTGGGCTAAGGCTGATGGATCAATGATTAAAGAAGTTATCCACCCTTTTATGACACCTAACGGAATAGGATTGTCTCCTGATGAAAGAACCCTTTATGTAGCTGAAACAGAAGGGGGTAAACTTTACAGTTTTAAAATTATAGGTGATGGAGAAGTTGAAAAAATTCCTTTTCCACATTCTATTAACGGAGGCATTTTGTTAAATAATGAAGGAGGAATTAAAAGGTTTGATTCACTTGCTGTTGAAAATAATGGGAATATTTGCGTAGGGACACTTTTTAACGGAGGTGTTACGGTTATATCACCATCAGGAGAATTAGTTGAATTTATAAAATTTGAAGATCCTTACATCACCAATATTTGTTTTGGCTCGAAAGATTTACAAACAGCATACATTACAGCTTCATATGAAGGAAATTTACTGGAAGTTCCTTGGGCAAGAAAAGGTCTAGCGTTAAATTTTTTGAATAAATAATTTATAATAAATCTAAAATTTCATTTTTTAAATTTAATATTACATCTTTGGGATCATCATTAATATCTGACTGAAATACCTCAAACTCTATTTTTATATTATCTTTCCTATTACAAATATATTTGATGTATTTAGATAAATTTAAATTATTTTGATTATTTAAGTTATTAATAGTTTTTCTACCAACAGGTCTATAATTTTTATCAAAATTTATATTACAGAATTGTAGCAAACCTAATTTTGGAGATTTTTTTAAAAAAGTATCTAAATCAATGTCAGCAAAGCTATGATAGAGGTCAATTATTACCCTGTGGTTATAATTTTTAACTAACTTTAAACAACTTGCTATTGAATTAAAGTGTCCTTTTTTTAAAATTTCCCAACTTCCAATAGGTTCTAGCCCAAGTGTTAAATTAAACTTTGAAGCTTCTTCAAATAATAAAATTATTTTTTGACTGGTTTCTTTTCTTAAGCCTTCAATATCTATTTTATCAATATCTAATGTAAATTCATTACTTATAGGGTTAGGTCCACCCATTACCCCACCTGTAATGAGGCATACAAGGTCAGGGTTTAAAATTTTAGCACTTTGTAACACTTTTTCATTTTGTTTGAAGTAATAAGGATCAGTGAAATAACCAACCGAATTAATGCTTGTAACATTGATTTTATTTAAAGTAAGTTCCTGTTTTAATTTATTAACTCCAAAATTATTAATAAAATCAGTATGTAACCCAATATTTTTAATTCTAGATTTTACTATTGTTTCTATAAATTCAAATGGATTTCTATCGTTTGGCCATAAATAACTATTAACTGATAAATTATTATCTAATAATTCTTTATAGTTATGTTTCATTTATTTTTAACTATTATGATAATATTGTATCTCAAGAAACATACAGCCTTCATCCGACCTAAAAGGACCATGATTGGTTCCTGGAGGTCTACATGCATAAGCGGGACTATTTGTTGTTATTCTCTCATTTCCAGGTTCGTCATTCCCTAAAGTTATTGAGCCTTTTATCATGTAAACTTCTTCCCAATAATCATGAACGAATACTTCTGTATTAAACGAGCCTGGCAAAAATCTTATTAAACGGGTCCTTACTCCAATTTTATTATGTTCATCAAGGCTACCTGATAACATTTTCATTTCAATACCAGGACCTGCCCCAGGTGCTAATTCCCAACCTTCTTCAATATCTAATTTTGTGAAATCAAAAGCTTCTTTTAACATGCAGATCTCCTAATTTAAATTATTTCTTGAAGATCATCAAACCAAGTTATAGGAGCGTGATCATTTGCTTCATCTGTATTAATTATTTTCTTTATTAATGGATTGCAATTCTTATTTCTAATTAAATTGATTGCCTTATCACATATTTCTTTATCTGTCATTGGGTTTTCAGGGTCTCCTTTGGCGGCCGTATTAAATTTATTTAGAGTGATCCCATTTTTAAATTTAACTTTTAATGATGCTGAATAATTTTCAGGAAAATTATTAGTCATTTCATTATTAGAGAATAATCTAATTTTATCTCTTATTTTCTTTATTATACTATTTTTTAAAACTTTATCTTCAAAATAATCTTCTAAGATATTTTCATACATCAAGGATAATGCACAACAATGTTGTAGTGAAAATTTACCCTCAACATTATTTTGAGGATTATTTTTATCACAAAAATCAATTGCTGTTTGATAAGTTTCTATCTCTATTTTATCTATATTTTCAATTTTGAGGTTTTTATCTTTAATCTCTTTTTTTATATCTAAAGCGACGCCAATTACTGGATGACTGTGTCTGCATGCTGCCCATGGTTTATTACTAACTTCGTTTATTAAGTGACCATCGTCACTTTTTATTAATTCATAATAATCAACTTTTTTTGAAAACCCTTTTAAGAAACCTAATTCACCCTCAATCATGTCTTTAGGAGTTTTGGCATTATTCTGTGCTAAAAGAGCTGAAGTAATACCAGCTCTTGACGCATTAGCTAGAGCATACTGCTTTGCTTCTCCATCTCCTTTTCTACATTGCCAAACACCAGATGAGGTCATGGTTGAAAGTTGAATTGATCTATTCAAATTTTGGAGTTGTATATCCAATTTATTTTTAAAATTTAAAATATAACTAGAGGCAGCTGCTGCTCCAAATACTCCGCATGTAGCGCTAGAATAAAATATTTTGTAGTGATCTACTCCTAAACATTTTCCCATTCTTATGGCTGTTTCATAACCAACTATTATTGCTCTAAGAAAATTGTATGCGTCAATATTAGTTGAGTTAGAGGCAGCAATTGCAGCCGGTATTATAGTGTCGCCTGGGTGAATGATTGATGTTCTATGTACATCATCAAGTTCTAATATGTTTCCAACAGAGGCGTTTATAAAAGCGCTGTCAAATACATTTAGTTGTTTTCTGCTAAATAAATTAAGAGAATTTCCTTCTGGAAGAATATTTTGTAGATTCTTGAAAGGCCTTGCTTGCCTCGTTCGTGTCCCAGCAATAGAGTATCCAATCCAATCAATAATTTCTAATTTAGCCTTTTTTAAAGTCTTTGCAGCAGGTATTTTATTTAATTGATTAAGAAAATCTTCAATCATAGTTAAAATTAACCTTCATTTATTTTGCTCAATTAGAAAGCATTAATTTTAAGTGTTAACAGGTTAACTTGTTTCTTTTGCTTTTAATTAGTTAAACTGTTTAAGTAATTGCATAATCAAATATGGAGTTATTATATGTATAAGTCAACAAGACGTACTTTTCTTAAAAATAGTGCTTTGGTAGCTGCTTCCGCATCTTTAAGTCAATCATTTATAATGGAAGCAATGGCAGCTGATCCACTTAAAATTTGGACAATTGGAGTAGCTAAAGTTACAAAAACATGGGATGAAATGGGAAAGCAAGCAGGGGTTCCTCTTGTTTATTCTGCTAAAAGTGGATCTGCAGATCAAGCAATTCAAAAGTTTTTTGTTGGTGATGGTCAAAAACTGTATGATGCGATTACTGATAATGGTGGTGGTCAAGAAGATGCAATGTCAGATAATAAAGCAATCGTACCTTTAGATGTATCTAAGATTAAAAACTGGAAAAATTTAATACCAGAATATAACGAAGGAAATGTTGCTGCTAATACAATTAGAAATAAAAAAGGCGAGGTTGTAGGCGTTCCTTATATTTCTAATGCTGATTCTATGGCCTATAATAAATCAAAGGTTGGAGCTGACATTGATACTTGGGATGCTCTTTTCGACAGTCAGTTTAAAGGTTATGCTGCAATGCAGAATGATTCTGGTCCAACACTAACTACTACAGCTGTTTATTTGAAAGAATCTGGTAAACAGGACATTGTTAATCCTTCTGATATGTCTAAGTCTGAAGTAAAAGGTGTTTGTCAGTTTTTAATTGATCAAAAAAAGAAAGGTCAGTTCAGAACTTTTTGGGATGGATTTGGTAACGGCGTTGACTTGTTAGCAAGTGAAGAGGTTTTAGTTTCGTCATGTTGGGAGCCAATAGCCGTAATCGCTGCGAAGAAAGGGGCCGACATTCATTACGGAACTATGAAAGAAGGTCATCAAACTTGGAATAACGTTTGGATGCTGACTAAAGGTGGAAAGCAAAGAGGTCAAGAAGACAGTTTTTATAAACTGATGGATCTTTACTTATCTCCGTGGTTTGGTGCAAGAACTCTTGCTAATTTAGGTTTTACACCTCAAATGACTGGCGTTAATGAATATGTTGAAGCAAACCCAAGTGATTTTGATGCTAATAAGAAAGCTGTCATAGCTCAAAGGCTTAAAAATAAAGCGGATAGAATGGCTGTTAAAGGTAATTCTTGGCAAAATTTATATCCTAAAGAGTTAAGGGCGTATCAAGATTGGTGGGCAAAAGTACAAGCTGCCTAAATTTTAAATTAACTTATTTGCAACCCTGCGTAGCAGGGTTGTAATTATATTTGGCTAAAAATGATTTCTAAAAGCAATCTCCTATTTAAAACACCTGTAATATTTATGGTAATTTTCTTTGTTTTACCTTTAATGCTGACCGTAGTTTGGAGTGTATTTGAAAGAACAATGTTTTGGATGGAGCCTGCGTTTACTCTATTTTCTTATGAAAACTTTTTCTTTTCATCAAGGTTAGAAAATTTTATTTCCTCAATGTTACACTCATCAATATCTGTTGTATGCGCATTCTTTATAGGGTTTCCTATAGCAATTTTTATAAGAAGAAGAGTCAAAAAAGTTGCTCAACATAGAGTTATGCTATTATTTATCCTGCCTTTCATGGTGTCAGAGATCATTAGAATTTTTGCTTTGAGACCGATTTTGTCAAGGAATGGAGTTGTGAATTCTTTTTTAATGGATCTTAATCTAATTGATACTCCTTTTTCAGTGTTTGTCTTTACACCAACAGGTGTTGTTATTGGAGAGATTGTATCATTTTTACCATTTATGATTTTTTCTACCTTTTTGGCTTTAGAAGCAATTCCAAATTATATCTTTGAGGTCTGTTCAGATTTAGGTGTAAATAGAAGAAGAATGTTCAAAGATATTTTGCTACCACTTGCAGCACCTGGGTTATTTGCAGGAAGTGTTTTTATTTTTGTTAACGGTATTGGCATAGCATTAATACCTACTATTTTGGGTGGGCCAGGATCAGTTAACGCAGGTTTAATAGCTACTCAAGCAATTATTGCGTTAGATTTTCCTCTAGCAATGGCAGTAAGCGCTATAATGATGTTTACACTAATGGGACTTTTATATTTAGGGCATAAATTGTTTAATTTAACAAAATTATTGGAGCCAATTAGCTAATGTCTTTAAGAGATGATTTTCAACCAAAATGGAAATTGGCTTTAAAATGGGGCTGGCTATCATTTGCTGTTTTTATTTTAATGGCGCCAACATTCTATACAGTCTACATATCTTTTAATGAATTAGGTTTTGGAGCAAAATATTATATTTTTACATTTCAATGGTATGAAAGTGTATTTTCTGACAGGCAATTAATTGGTTCTTTAGGTTGGACGATGTTATTAGCTTTTATAACTTTACCAATAGTCATCCCATTTGGATTGATGTCAGCAAAATTATATAAACAAAGCACAAAAAAAGTTTGGATTGTCTTTATTCTTCTTTCTCCACTATTTGTTCCAGCAGATATTTTAGGGTCAGCTTTGTTGGTTTTTTTCAAAAATCTCAATAAATTTTTTACTATGATTGCAGAATATACAGGTATCTATGCTTTAGAATCATGGTTTGATCTTGGCATAATGACTGCTGTAATTGGTCTGATCGTATATACCCTGCCATATGTTTTTGTTGTGATAATGATTACAATGGCTCGTTACAGAGTTGAACAAACTGAAGCCGCTCGAGATTTAGGTGCTTCAGCATGGAGAGCGTTTTGGGAAGTTGAATTTCCTCAAATTAGAGCTGGAGTTTTTAGTGCTTGCGCTTTTGTTGTTATTTTAACTTTTAATGAATATACAAGAACAAGTCTTCTTAAAGGTGGCTTTGATACATTTACATCAGTATTGATTTCACAAATGTTAAATACAGGAATGTCTGAAGAATCTTATGCAATGGCCTCAATAGTTAGCTTAGTAGCAATAATAATTGTATCAATAATTTTAATAGTCACAGCAGTTAAGACAGATGAACTGGAAAAAATCACAAGAGCTGTTAAAGAACCTAATAAATAAATTTTGGAGAAAATTTTGTCTCAAACAAATGCGATTGAAGTTAAAAATTTAGTAAAAACATACGGTGATGTTTATGCATTAAAAAACGTTGATCTTAATATAGCAGATGGTGAATATTTCGTATTGTTAGGTCCAAGTGGTGGAGGTAAAACTACACTATTGAGATCAATTGGAGGTTTTATTAGACCAGATAGTGGATCAGTTGATATTAAAGGCAAAAATGTAGATAATTTACCTCCAGATAAAAGACCTACTTCGATGGTATTTCAAGGCTTTGCTTTATTTCCTCATATGAGTGTTTCTGAAAATATTGGATATGGTTTAAAAATACAATCTATTGAAAATAACATTATTGAAAATAAAGTAAGTAGAATGATGGATTTAGTTGGGCTTACTGGTCTATCTAAAAGAAAGCCTCATGAGCTTTCTGGTGGGCAGCAACAACGAGTACAGTTGGCTAGAGCACTTATATTAGAAAATGATGTTTTGCTACTTGATGAGCCTCTTTCAGCTTTAGACGCCCAACTTAGAAAAGATATGTGCATAGAATTAAAAAGACTTCAAAAAACTGTAGGTATTAGCTTCGTTCACGTAACACATAATCAAGAAGAGGCTATGTCAGTTGCAGATAGAATAGCTATCATTGCTGATGGTGAAATGATTGAGCAAGGGACACCTAAGGAAATTTATAGTAATCCAAAGAAAAAATTTACAGCAGAGTTTATTGGAGAGAAAAATATATTTAACGGCAAAGTTTTAGATGTCAACAAATCAACAATATTAGTTGACATAGAAAGCGATAAAATAGAGGTTGCCAACAAAAATTATAAAATTAATAAAGGCCAGGATGTTAGTTTGTCGATAAAGTCTGAATCAATTAAAGTTGACAAATTAAAAGTGTCAAAACAACCTCAAGAAAACAAAGCGATTAAAGGTAAAATTACTGAGATAACTTTTTTAGGCCAATTTGTAAGATATCTTGTTTTATTAAATAACAATCAAGAAATTCAAGTTAGATCACATGATGAAGTAAGTAATATTAACGTAAATGATGATGTAATGTTAAGTTGGAGATTAGAAGATTTTCTTGTTCATGAAGGCTAGTTCTAGTCAGGTGGTTGTTCAAGAAATGGCTTTATGTTTTCACCATTAGTGCCATCTTCTTTTACAAACCAATCACCAATTTGACTTGAAGTCATAAAAATAACGTCGTCTCTTTTCCTTAAATCCTCAATTATTTTCTTTAAATAATAAAAATTTTGAGGTACCCCAACTATGTGTGGGTGTAGGGCAAGCGTAATGATTTTGGTATTATAAAGCTTTTCTTCATCAAATATATTTAATGTTGCATCAACTCTTTTTTTCATCTCATCACAAGAGTTATTTTGAACAGTCCAAATTGGAACATCATTTAATTCAAACGTGTAAGGCATTGCAACGATTGGCCCTAATTTTGTTCTCATCCAACAAGGTAGTTCGTCAATCAACCAGTCATGTAAAAACTCAATTCCATTCTCTTTTAAAAGCTCAGGAGTTTTTTCAGTTTCCCCACCTGCTGGACCAAACCAACTTCTAACTGGCTGCCCAGATAATTTTCTTAATAAATCTAAACTTTTTTTGATTACATGTTCTTCATCTTTTGCAACTCTTAAGGATTCTTGAAACCAACCATGGCCAACTAATTCCCAATTTAGTTTGCAAACTTCGTCAAAAGCTTTTGGATAGATGTCAGCTACTTGCGCATTTATAAAAGCGGAAACTGGTATGTTATTTTCAGCAAAAAGCTTAAACAGTCTTGGTAATCCAACTCTCATTCCATATTCTACCCAAGAGTAATTCGGTAAATCAGGTGGCTCAGGAGACTTTCCATGAGGTGGAGGTAGTATTCCTCTTGGCATATTTTTATCAAATGGCCAATATTCAATATTCATAACTGTGTGTACGATTAAAGGCTTTCCATTAGGAGGTGAAAGCTTTTTTCTATTAGAAGAAAGTTCATGGGGAACTCTAGGATTAGGCCACATTTATTTAACCTTTCACAAAAAGTTATTATTGCAATATTTTTTCAAAAACAGAAGATATTTCTATTAAAAACTCATCATTCATATTTGAGCTAATTAGTTGAAGTGAAGATGGTTGTTTATTCTTAGAGTAAAAAGGTAAACATAGTGATGGAAGATCGGCAATGTTAGCAAGGCATGTAAAGTTAGCCTGATTTTCTGGGGTCTTATCAGAAATATTAAATGAATTTTGAGGTGTAGTTGGTGTGATTATTAAATCATAATCTTCAAATAATAATTCAATTTTATTTTTTAATTTGTTTAGTTCAAATTTAAGAGTTTGTATTTCCTTACTTTTGATATTTTTGCCGTAGAGTAGATTTTTCCTTAAATTATCAGTAATTTGACTTTTGTCGTTATCAATTAATTCATTTAAATTTTGTGCTCCTTCGTGTTCAACAATTTTCAAAAGTGCTTTTCTGTGATAATTTGGAGACCAAAAATCTAAGTTTTTAATTACTATGTTTATGTTATTTTTTTTCAGTTTTGAGATTGTAAATTTAAAATCTTTTAATACATTGGGCTTAATTTCACCTTCTAAAACTTGAGTCGGGACTATACACTTAATCTCTTTATTTTTAATTTTGATTTCATTTTTTTTATAATTTAAACTATTAATTAATACATATATATTACTGATATTATTTACTTTATTTGACATAAAACCAATTGTGTCATATGTGTCGCTTAATAAAATTAAGTCTCTGTTAGAGCATATTAATGATGAAGGCTTGTAACCCACTACACCACAATATGAAGCTGGAATCCTTACAGATCCCATTGTGTCTGTGCCTATTGAATATTTTACAATACCAGCAGATATAGCAGCTGCAGATCCTCCAGATGAACCTCCAACAGATAAATTCTTGTTAATAGGATTTATACATCTTCCATAAAAACTGGAAGAAGTATCTCCTCCAAAAGCTGCTTCATCCATGTTTGTAGAAGCTATTATTATACCTCCATTATTTTTTATATTTGTAATTATTGGATCATCGGTTAAAGAAATTGAGCTTTCATATTCTTTAATTCCTCCAGTATAGGGAAAGGACTCAACCCTAATATTTGGTTTTACAACAAATAATTCTCCGTCAATTTTAGAAATTTTATTAAATCTCTTGTCGGAAATGTTTGATTCAAGTAAGGCATTTTTTCTATCAGTATGTATAATAATTTTATTAGTAGTATAATTTTTTAATTGCTTAAAAAACTTATTTACTCTTAAAACTGACTTATTAACGCTATTCATCTTTTTAACCTATTGTTAATAAAAATATTTATAAAGGGAATTTTTATATGTCGTATGGAAATATTTTTAACCATTTAAAAGAAAACCATAAAAAAAATTGGCTTCTATACACTAAGCATGATTTTGTTAACAAATTATCAAACGATACCCTCAAAGAAGAAAAATTTTTACATTATTTAACCCAAGATTATTTATTTT
>ERZ802819.2286-NODE-2286-length-10836-cov-5.43771_pt1 | contig 10836 bp, 11 predicted proteins | sample MGYA00345647_ERZ802819 | MGnify/ENA primary metagenome ERZ802819 (study PRJEB30503, sample SAMEA104212355) | marine metagenome | biome: Westerlies Biome; feature: [SRF] surface water layer (ENVO:00010504) within the epipelagic zone...; material: water... | reverse complement strand
ATAAAGGCGTAGCCTTTTCTGTGTCCACATGTATAAACTGATGATCTAAAGTAGAATCGGCAAACATATCAATTCTATCTTGATCTACTTCAAACCAATCTGAAGAGCCTATTTCTTGACCTACATAATCTGCTAATTTTTCTGCTGGGACTAATCCAATCATAACTTTCTCCTATTTATTTAATAAATGATTTTTAAAATCTTCTCTCAAGCCAGTTTTCAAAAGTTTTCCAGTGGCTGTATGCGGTAATTCTTCAACAAACACAATATCATCAGGTAACCACCATTTAGCAACCTTATCTTCAAGAAAAGAATTAATACTCTCTTTTGTTGGATCTTGTCCTGCAGCCTTAACTATGAGTAAGAGAGGTCTTTCATCCCACTTAGCATGCAGAACTCCTATAACGCAGGCTTCAGCAACTTCAGGATGACCTACTGCCGCGTTTTCAAGATCGATTGAGCTAATCCATTCTCCACCTGACTTAATAACATCCTTACTTCTGTCAACAATTTCCATATATCCTTCTGGATGAATCTTGGCTACATCCCCAGTATCAAACCAGCCTTTAGCATCCATAGCACTCTCTTCTGATTTGTAATATCGCTCAACGATCGTTGGTCCTTTTACCAATAATCTTCCAAAAGCCACCCCATCATGTGGAAGTTCATTTCCATCATCATCAGCAATAGTCATATCAACTCCAAAGAAGGCTTTACCTTGCTTTTGTTGAAGGTCATATCTTCTTTCAATATCCATATCCTCCATATCTTTTGTTCTGCTAGTTGCAGTTCCTAATGGACTCATTTCCGTCATACCCCAGCCGTGCATTAAAAAAACATCATGTTTTTCTTCAAATTCTTGAATCATAGCTCTTGGAGCTGCCGATCCGCCTACCAAAGCTGTATCGACGCAATCAAGAGTTTGATTAGTCTCATTTAGATGTTGTAAAAGACCCAACCAAACTGTTGGAACACCCATTAGAAGGTCCGGCTTTTCGTTATCAATTAATTCGTAAACAGAAGCACCGTCTAGAGCAGGCCCTGGAAAAACTAACTTAGCTCCAAACATAGCTCCCGCATAAGGAATACCCCATGCATTAACATGAAACATTGGGACCACAGGTAGAATACAAGTAGAGCTAGAAACATTTGCTACATTGCCAGAACTAACAATCCAAGCATGTAAGATAGTGGATCTATGTGAGTATAAGACTCCCTTTGGATTGCCGGTTGTACCTGAAGTGTAACAAAGACTTGAAGCGGTATTCTCATCGAACTCAGGCCATGTAAATTCTTCAGACTCATCTGCAATTAAATCTTCGTAACACATAGCATTCTGTAGTTTAGTTTCAGGCATATTCTCTTTGTCAGTAAGGATTACGAAGCCTTTAACGCCTACCAGTTCATCTTCCAAAGATTCGACAAGCTCGACAAAAGATAAATCAATAAATAGATATTGATTCTCAGCATGATTGATTATGTATGTAAGTTGTTCTGGAAAAAGTCTCGGGTTAACTGTATTTACAACACATCCAATTCCAGAGACACCAAAATATAGTTCAAAATGCCTAAAAGTATTCCAAGCTAGGGTACCTACGGTATCACCCTCTTTTAATCCAAGCTTCTCTAAAGCATTTGCCAACTTTCTTGATCTCTTTGCGGCATCAGCATAGGTGTATCTATGAATCGGCCCTTCAACAGTCCTAGAAACTATCTCTGCATCGCTATGATATTTTTCAGCATGTTCAATAAGACCAGATATTAACAACTGACCGCTCATCATATTTCCTAACATTTTCTCTCCTAATTTCTAAGAATTGTTTTTTTGAGTGGATCAGAATATCTTCGGTTTAACCACTGTTCAAGATTAAATTGACTATCTCCTGTTTTTATTTTTTTTAGTAAGATTAAATCTTGATAAAATTTCCATAAAAAAGGTGCCCATTCGAGTTGCAAGTCACCCTTCCATTCAATACAAAGTTTATATTGTGTCTTTAATAGTTTATCAATACCCCCAAGGCTTAATGAGGGTAAATTCTTAAACGGATCTGAAAAGTAAGGAAATACTTTAATAAATTCTTGAGGTATATCGAAATTATCTATAATCTGTCTATCTATTTCTTCTCCCATAAATCTAGAAAGACAAATCATATCTGTAAAGGGCATGCCCGTTGGATTTATTCCGATAGCTTCTGTGAGACTATCGAGAGACTTCCTTCCTTTATATGGTCCTATATAAAATCTTGAAGGACAGTAATCATTAGCGTAATAGTTATCCCAAATTACAATAGGATTTGAAAATAAACTCTTCAATTCTTTGATACCTTTTTGGGGTATAGACTGGCTTACCACCTCATCCCCAGTCCATAATATGGATATTGAAGGATCTATTTCTCTTGCAAGAACTTTGAGATATTTATTATTTTTTATATCTCCTTTCGCAAAACTTTTACAGTAAACCGTTGGACAAACCATTAGAGGATTTTTTCTTAAACCTTTAATAGAAGACACTGAATTAATAATTTTTAAGTGAGATCTAGCAAGATCTTCATTTTGTTCATGTTCTATGTCATCAAAAAATATAGCAAACTCTTTGAAACCAAGTTTCTGAGCTTGCATCATTTTGGAAATAAGGTCTTTTTTATAGTTGTTTGAAGATTTGGAAAATTGAAGACCTGGAGATATAGCAAAGATTGGTCTTATTTTATTCTTTTTACATTGAGCCACTAAGTTTCTTAAAGTTTTTTGCCCTTCAACAGGATAAGGCTTTCTCCATTGAACTCTATGGTATAAATCTTCTTTTGGACCATATAAATAAAAGTCCATTTTGAGTTTACCCATATGATTGATTACTTTTGCCCGTTCATCTTGAGAAAATAAGCGACCGTAATAACCTTCTATATAACCTTTTAACATCTATTTAACTTTCCTGAACAAACTCTATCATCGCCATTTAAATCTTTAAATGTTCTTATTTGAGAAAAATCATAATTTTCAAATATTGAAACAACCTGATCGGCTTGATCATAGCCGTGTTCTAGAAATAAGTAACCACTATTGTTAAGCGATTTACAACTTTCTTTTACGATCTGTTCAATATCCTTAAATCCCTCACTATCAGATACTAATGCTTCTATTGGTTCAAACTTTAAACCGTCGGATAAAACTCTGGGATCAGAAGGGTTAATATAAGGCGGATTGGAGACAATTAAATCAAAGCATTCATTTTTAAAAGCAGCTAACCAATTTGAATTAACCAATGAAACATTTAATGAATTCATTAACATATTTTTTTCAGTTACTTTGATGGCTTCAAGGCTCATATCGGAACAAATAACTTCCCAGTTTTTTCTCTCCTTAGCCAAGGAAAGACCAATAGCACCTGAACCAGTTCCTAAATCTAAAACCTTTATTTGCTTTGAGCTAAACGTCTCTAGAATATTCTGAATTATGGTTTCTGTTTCTGGTCTAGGGACTAAGACTTTATTATCAACATAAAGACTAAGATTCCAGAATCCAATTTGATTTATTAAATAGGCTAAGGGCTCGCCCCTTTCTCTTCTTTTAATTAGATCTTTGAGCTCATTACATGTTTCCTTTGTAAGCGAGGGGTTATCTCTATACAAGACATTCTTATCAATATTTAAGAGGTGCAAAACTAAAAGCTCTATATCAAGCTGCGAACTTAAAGTACTGGATTGCGTGAGTAGTTTTATTTGTTTTAAAGCAGAATAATCATCCATCAGTTTGAAGATTCTAGATTAGCTAATGCTCTGGCTTGATTTTCTTCAAGTAAGGCCGTAATCATAACTTCCATGTCACCATCTAAAAAAGCAGGTAGGTTGTGCACAGAAAACTCAATACGATGATCTGTAATTCTGTTTTGAGGAAAATTATAAGTTCTTATTTTTTCTGATCTATCTCCAGACCCGACCATAACTCTTCGATTTTCAGCTTGTTCGGATTCAGCCTTCTCTTTTTCGGCGTTTTGTAATTTAGATTGAAGCAACGAAAGAGCTTTTTCTTTATTTTTATGTTGCGAACGTCCATCCTGACATTCAACAACTATACCGGTTGGTATATGCGTTAACCTGACAGCTGAGTCAGTTTTATTGACGTGTTGACCACCAGCTCCTGAAGCTCTAAATGTGTCTACTCTCAAATCATTTTTATCAATATTTACTTCGGCTAGATCATCTTGCTCAGCCAAAACTGCAACTGAACAAGCTGAAGTATGGACTCTACCTTGGGATTCTGTAGTAGGAACGCGTTGGACTCTGTGCACACCAGCTTCAAACTTAAGCTGCTTATAAACATCTGAACCTTCAATCCTTGTTACTAGTTCTTTAAATCCTCCGTGGTCTCCTTCCCGGACACTTACTATCTCCATTTTCCAGTTATTTCTTTCAGATAGCCTTGAATACATTCTGTACAAGTCACCTGAAAATAAAGCAGCTTCATCTCCGCCAGTTCCAGCTCTTATTTCTAAAAATACATCTTTTGAATCATCTGGATCTTTTGGTAATAATAATCGTTTTAACTCTACTTCTAGGCCTTCTATACTTTTTTTGAGGTCATCAAATTCCAATTCTGCCATTTGTTTTATTTCTGGATCAGAATCCTTCATGAGAAGTTTTGCTTCTTCTATATCACCTTCTGCTTTTTTAAAACTGATAAAAGCATTAACTAACGGTGATAAGTCTGCATACTCTTTAGATAATTTGATATATTCCTCTTGATTAGAAGTTATATCAGGTTTACTCAGGAGAGATTCTATTTCCTGATATCGGGAAGAAACATCATCTAATTTAGTTAAAATACTCTCTATCATTTATTTCTACCTTTGCTGATAATAAGAATCATGGAATATCCAAAAAATTCTATTTACCATCATTTCGCCTTATCATTAGTAATACTCTCTTTATTTGGCTGTTCTTCTATTGCTATTGAATCAAAAAAAACCTCCAATGAAGTACTTAGTATTAATGAAAATTTTAAAATAGAAGGTAAGTTTAAGCTTTCGTTCATGGATAGCAAGGAAACAGGTTATTTTGAACTGGATAAGTACAATAATACGATCTCTCTAACACTTGGAAAAAGCTATCTACTTCCAGAAGAAGTATTAATCTTAGACATAAGAGAAAACCTAGATCTTAACAAATTTGCTTTAAATCAAGATTATCTCAATGAAATACCTTCAATTTCTATAAAACATTTACTGGAGTTATGCTTAGGATTAAAAACATTTAATAATCTAAATAAGGAACTAAAAGTAGATTTTGAATTTGAAGAGCTTTCTAAAACTCCCTCGAAAGTAATTATTTCAAATAACAAAAATATTGAGCTTACTATCTTAATCAAAGTTATATGGAAGAATTAAGATTACAGGCCCCTGCAAAACTCAATCTACATCTACAAGTGCTCAGATCAAGAGATGATGGCTTTCATGATATTTCGTCCTTATTTTCCTTGATCGATATAAGTGATTTGCTTATTTTTAGGAGAAATGAAAAAAGTATAAATCTTATTGAATCATCACCTATTGAAGACAATATAGTCGTTAAAGCAGCTCAGCTTTTAAAAGATTATTCTGGTACTAATCAGGGCGTCAGTATTGAACTCATTAAATCCATTCCTGATCAAAAAGGATTAGGAGGAGGAAGCTCAGATGCGGCAACAACTCTAATAGGTTTAAATAGATTGTGGGAATTAGAAATCTCAAATAAGAAATTATTAGATTTAGCTCTAAGGTTAGGTTCAGATGTTCCTTTCTTTATATTTGGAAAGACTGCCTGGGCGGAAGGTAGAGGAGAAATTTTAAGAGAATATCCTTATACAGAAAAATACTTTCTATTATCTTTTCCTAAGCTAAAAATTAGCACAAAAGAGGCTTTTAATAGTATATCTATTGATAACAAAGCGCAGTTAACAGAAGAAAGCTACAATAAAGATAAAGCCTTCAATAGCTTTGAAGCTTGGATAAGAGAAAGATATCCATCTATCGATAAAATTTTTAAAGAACTTGAAGTGATTGGTACTCCAAGACTATCTGGAACAGGTTCTACTATATTTTTAGAATATAACAGTTTAGAAAAAGCACAGATAGCTCATAAAAAATTTCCTGAATTAGTTTTAACAAAAAGCTTAGATCATTCACCCTTATTGCAAATAATAGAATAAAATACGCGAATTATGTGTTTGGGGTGTGGCCAAGCGGTAAGGCAGCGGCTTTTGATGCCGCCATGCGCTGGTTCGAATCCAGCCACCCCAGCCAATTTTAGGTGCTTAAAATGATAAATTCTTCACGTTCTGGTTTAGTTCTATTTTCAGGAAACGGTAACCCTGTCCTATCAAACGAAATTGCAAAGCAATTAGGAATGAGATTAGGTCATGCCGATGTTACAACTTTCAGTGATGGTGAAATCAGCATAAGCATTGAAGAGAATGTGAGGGGGAAAGATGTATTTCTAATTCAACCTACTTGCGCACCTGCTGGGGATAATCTTCTTGAATTAATAATAATGGTAGATGCTCTTCGCAGATCTTCGGCTGGGAGAATAACTGCTGTAATCCCATATTATGGTTATGCACGCCAAGATAGACGTGTAAGGTCTGAAAGAGTACCAATAAGCGCAAAAGTTATGGCTGATATTCTAGAAAGATCAGGGATAGATCGTGTCCTTACTGTCGAGTTACATTCAGAGCAAATTCAAGGATTCTTTGATATACCAGTAGATAATGTCTATGGAACAAAGGTTATGAGAGATGACATCTTAAAGAACAATTCTAAAAATAATCTGGTAGTTTCCCCAGATGTAGGTGGAGTAGTTAGATCGAGAGCTTTGGCTAAAGTTCTAGGCCTTTCTGATCTAGCCATCATAGACAAAAGACGAGACGAGGCCAATCAGTCTGAAGTTATGAATGTTATAGGCGATGTAGTAGGCAAGAATTGCATAATTGTGGATGATATAGCTGATACTGCAGGAACTTTATGTAATGCAGCGGCTGCCTTAAAAGAACAAGGGGCTTCAAAAGTTTTCGCTTATATTGTCCATCCTGTCTTGTCAGGTAAAGCAATTGAAAAAATTTCTCAATCAAAGCTTGATCAATTGGTAGTAACAGATACTATACCGCTCTCCGAAGAGGCGCAAAGTTGTAAAAAAATTAGAATTGTAACCATGGCACCTACTTTGGCTGAGGCTATTAGGCGTGTAAATAATGAGGAATCTATAAGTGCCATGTTCTTATAGAGGAGAGAAAATTATGTCAGAACAAGTAAATTTAAATGCAGTAGGTAGAGAGTCTGAAGGAAAATCTTCCAGCAGGCAATTGAGAAGAGAAGGATCTATTCCTGCTGTTATCTATGGTGGAGACAAAGACCCTGTAAGGATATCTATTCTTGAAAAGGATATATCTAAAGCATCAGAAGTCCCTGGTTTTGCTACTCAAATTTTAAATATAAACATTTCAGGTGAAGAGCAAAATGTAATTGTTAAAGAGTTACAAAGGCACCCTGCAACACAAAGAGTTCTTCATGCCGATCTTCAGAGAGTAAGTCCAGATACTAAGATTAGCATTTCTGTTCCAGTAAGATTCTTAGGAGAAGACTCTTGTATAGGTGTAAAAATGCATGGTGGAGCTATCTCTCGTTTAATCAATGATATCGATATAACCTGTTTAGCCTCAAATCTTCCAGAATATTTAGAAGTTGATATTGCGGATCTTGATGTTGGAGATTCAATATTCTTGTCTGGTTTATCTTTGCCTGAAGGAGTTGAAATACCTTCTCTGGCACTAGGTGAGGATAGGGACCAAGCCGTAGTTTCCGTAACTGAAGCGAAAGTTCTTGATATTGAACCTGAAGTTGTTGAGACGGAAGGTGAAGATGGCGAATCTCAAGATGCAGATGCCGATTCAGGAGATTCTTCTGAAACTGAAGAAGAAGATAACGAATAGTTTTCTTTAATACTCTCTCATGGAACCACTATTGATCGCAGGATTAGGTAATCCTGGAAGTGAATACGCGCTTACCCGTCATAACGCTGGTTTAGAGTTTATTAATCTCCTCTGCAATAATTATTCCCTTACCCTTAAAAAAGAAAATCAAATTAATGGTCATTTCGCAGAGTATGAGACAGAAAGTTATAAACTAATTCTCGTAACTCCTTCCACATATATGAATGAGAGTGGTTTATGTATCTCAAAATGTAAGAAATTCTTCAACTTGAATACTAACCAAATCTTAATAGCCCATGATGAATTAGATCTACCTAATGCACACATAAAACTTAAAGAATCTGGTGGCCATGGGGGTCACAACGGATTGAGAAATATAATTGATCACCTCAAAGGCGATAACTCGTTTAAAAGGATAAGAATTGGTATAGGTAAACCAATCAATGATAAAGATGTTATTTCTTATGTCTTAAAAAAAGCCCCTAAAAATGATCGAGAAGAGATGATTGATAAATTAAGAAGCTATTTAGATTTAGGCGAAAGAATAATGGAAGATGGATGGCAAAAAACCGTTATGAATTTTCATACAGTAAAAGAGGAGAAAAATAATGAGTCTTAAATGTGGCATTGTTGGCCTGCCAAACGTAGGTAAATCAACTTTATTTAATGCTCTAACAGCAGCAGGTATTGAAGCTCAAAATTTCCCATTTTGTACAATAGAACCTAATAAGGGTATCGTTGCTGTTCCTGATCCAAGATTAAACCTAATAGCTGATATTGTTAATCCCGAAAAATTAATTCCAACAACAACCGAATTTGTAGATATAGCTGGGTTGGTTAAAGGAGCCTCTGAGGGAGAAGGCTTGGGAAATAAATTTCTCTCTCATATAAGAGAAACACAAGCAATTATTCATGTCATAAGATGCTTTGAAAATCCCGATATTACTCACGTACATGATCAAGTGGATCCAGTTATTGATCTAGAGACTGTAGAAACTGAGCTCTTATTATCTGACATAGAAACATTGAGCAATGCTTTAATTAGACTTGAAAAGGCATCAAGGTCGGGTGATAAAGAAGTCGCTATACAGAAAGAGAAATTTGAAAGTTTATCGGCTGAACTGAGTTCTGGAGTTCTGGGCAGGAATGCCAATGCCTATATAAAAGATCCAGAATCTTTTCGAGAATTAGGGCTGATTACAGTCAAACCTTGCTTATATGTAGCAAATGTTGAAGAACTTGATCAAGAAAATGATCTTCTAAATCAGCTTATAAATTACGCAAATGAGAGAAGTTCTATTGTCTTGCCTATGTGTAATCAGTTAGAAGCAGAAATTGCTGAGTTAGACTATGAAGAAGGGATAGAATTCTTAAGAGATATGGGTTTAGATGAACCAGGCCTTAACAAATTAATCAGGGAAAGCTACAAGATGTTATCTCTTATCACTTATTTCACTGCCGGAGAAAAAGAAGTTAGAGCATGGACTGTAAAAAATGGGTCTACCGCTCCAGAAGCAGCAGGAGTAATTCATACAGATTTTCAAAAAGGTTTTATAAGAGCAGAAACCACTGCATATGATGACTATATTAATTTTCAAGGAGAGACTGGCGCAAAGGAAGCAGGTAAATTAAGGTCTGAAGGTAGTGATTATATTGTTAAAGATGGCGATATCATGCATTTTAGATTTAATGTTTAATAGTTACTCGACTTTACCTGAACTGATCTCTAAAATTCGCATCACGGTTGTGTAGCTCAGCTGGTTAGAGCGCGGCATTCATAATGCCGAGGTCGGTGGTTCAAGCCCACCCACAACCACCACTATTCTTAAAGATACTTCTTAAAAAATAAATTCTGTAGCTCGGCAACAGACCTTCCATATCCTTTCTGAGAATCAAAGGCATGCTCCTCTTCAGAAAATATATGAAGTTCAGTGGGTATATTTAAATTAGTTAACTTTGCATATAAATCTGTCGAATCAGATAGCTTTACAACCGAATCAGTTGATCCATGAATCAGCATAGTAGGGGGAAATTTTTTAGTGATTTGTAAAACAGGGCTAGCTTTATCAAAGTCATCTTGTGAGGCTTCATCGCCCATTAAGGCCTTATAAGCGTCAAATATGGCATCTGTATCTTCATACTTTCTTATTTGTGCTGGGGGGTAAATAGCGCATACTGCTTTAACTTCTGAAGTAACATGATTATTTCCGCCTTCACCTTCAAAACTTGGATCAATATCTGAAAGAGCTGCCATCAAAGAAAGATGACCTCCAGCAGAATTTCCTGTAACTCCAATTCTATTTGGATCTATCTTTAATGTATCCGAATTTGCTCTTAGATAACGAACTGCACAATTCACATCCTGTATCTGGGCAGGCCAAATCTCCTCTTGAGATAATCTATAAGAAGCTGTTAGGCATGTGAATCCTTCTCTAGCAAGAAGTATTCCGTATCCACGTAATTGATCTTTATCGCCTTCTCTCCAACCACCACCATGAATAATTACTATTCCAGAGCCATTAACTTCTCCTTCAGGAGGATAAAATAAATCCCCTGTTAGATCCCTCGAACCTGTAGACCCAATTTTTATATTATCTTCTACATTTACTAATTTTTTCATTGTAAAAAAAAGGCATCCAAGGATGCCTTTAAATAAATTCCTTTTTTAATCTAACCTAGAGTTCCAAACACTTAAAATAATTATTATTGCAATAATCAATCCTAAACCTTCAGACCCTAATACTTCTATTACCGATTGCACGTTTTGAAGAACTCCCCCAAAAAAAGGTACATCTGGTCCAAACAATAGTGAAACTAAAATTGACACTGAAATAACCAGCCCCAAAAACTTAGTTATCTCCCCTAAAAATTTCTTTGTTT
>ERZ802819.2282-NODE-2282-length-10857-cov-19.4423_pt1 | contig 10857 bp, 14 predicted proteins | sample MGYA00345647_ERZ802819 | MGnify/ENA primary metagenome ERZ802819 (study PRJEB30503, sample SAMEA104212355) | marine metagenome | biome: Westerlies Biome; feature: [SRF] surface water layer (ENVO:00010504) within the epipelagic zone...; material: water... | reverse complement strand
CCGGAAGATGAAAATACAAACACGATAGATAAAAAAATAATAATTAATCAAGATCAACTCAATGCCTTAAACGAAGCTCTTGATAAAAGATTTTCAGAAATTGTTGAACTAGAAGAGACTGTCAATGAAGAACAATTAGATGCCTTGATAGCAGCTCTAAATTCTAAAGAGGTTAATGATAGTATTGAAATTATTGAAGAAATATCTGATTCATCTTTTGAAATTAAAACTAAGCCCAAACCGAATAAAACAGTTTTAGTGGGAGCACTTCAAGATAGCTTAAATGAAAAAATTGACTCCTTAACATCCTATAGTCCCACTCAGTCAGCCTATATCCAAATAGGAGCCTTTAGAAAAGAACATGTCTCACAGTCTGTTGCTGACGATGTTGCCACTAAATTGGGAACCTCTGTTGAGGTCATTCCAACATTAGTCTCTGATCCTGTAATGTATCGAATTTTAGTTGGTCCAGAACATAAGGATGAAATCATTGATGTTATTGCAGATTTGATGGAGTTGGGTATCTCTGATTACTTCTTAACTCACGGTTAATTTTAACTCTATAGCTGTTGGTTAGAGTCTGACAGACCTTGACGAAACAAAATCCCTTAAATAATATGAGTATGTCTATTTAATTTTATTGATAGATGTAGGTCGGTCACTAGCCCTACTAAAAAAAAGGCCATAAAGAAATGAACGTTTAATCCCAGATTTTTTGGGAGGGAGTTTTTTATGGCTGAAAAAAAAATATTCAAATTAACTGCTAAAATCTTACTTGGATTTCTTGGTTTGTGGGCTCTGATAATTCCCATACTTTATATATTTGGCACCACTATTTATTTTCCTTTTAAAATATCAGGGGGTGGAGAAATACCCTACTATCGATTACAAGCAGTGAGGCTTGCTGTTTGTTTAACATTTTCTTATTTTGCATTTAGGTTCTTATTCATTGAATACTCTAAATTATACCCCATACAATTTTTAGATGTATTTTTAAAATCACTAGCTTTAACTAGTCTCCTAGTTTATTTAAGTACGGGTGTGGAAATTAGAGAATATGTTTTAGTATTTTTCTTTTTTGCTTGTTCTATCATTACACACATTATTTCTGGGAAAAAATTTAGAAAATATTTTAATTAGATTTTTAAATACAGAACTTAAAATTTAAGTTTATTTTTTTTGAGTCTGAGTGCATTAAGTTTAATGAAACCCTCGGCGTCTCTTTGATCATAGTTAGAAGATTCAAAAGTTGCTAGGTCTTCATCATAGAGACTGTTAGGAGATTGTCTTCCGATCACAATCACATTTCCTTTGTATAAAACGAGTTTGACTTGGCCGTTCACTCTTTTTTGAGTTTGATCGATAGCTTTTTGCATCATCACTCTTTCGGGAGCAAACCAGTACCCATTATAAATTAATCTTGCATATTTGGGCATGAGTTCATCTTTGGTAAAGACTTCTTCTCTATCCAAAGTAATGCTCTCCATAGCGCGGTGTGCCTTTAATAAAATAGTGCCTCCTGGAGTTTCATAAACACCTCTCGACTTTATTCCCACATATCTGTTTTCTACAATATCTACTCTGCCAATACCGTTAGATGCCGCTAGTTTATTTAATTTTTCCAGTAAATTAAAAGGGGAGAGTTTTTTTCCATTAATAGCAACGGGATCCCCCTTTTCAAATTGAATGGTAATAACTGTCTCTTTATTAGGCGCTGCTTGAGGGCTTTTAGAAATACCAAATACATTTTCGGGAGGTCTCTTCCAAGGATCTTCTAAAATTTTTCCCTCCGCTGATCGGTGGAGCACATTGGCATCGACGCTATAGGGTGACTCGGTTCGGTTATGCTTCATAATGGGAATTTTATTTTTAGCAGCAAAGTCTAATAACTTAGTTCTCGACGAAAGATCCCACTCTCTCCAAGGTGCAATCACTTTAATTTTAGGATTGAGTGCATAATAAGAAAATTCAAATCTCACCTGGTCATTACCTTTACCCGTAGCACCATGCGAGACGGAATTCGATTTTTCACTTTTAGCAATTTCAATTTGTCTTTTTGCAATTAAGGGTCTGGCAATAGAAGTACCTAAAAGATATTCCCCTTCATAGATTGTATTACAGCGAAACATTGGGAAAACATAATCTCTGACAAATTCTTCTTTGAGATTTTCAATATAGATTTTTTTGGCACCCAGTTTTTTTGCTTTAGCTTTGGCCTCTGTGAGCTCCGCGCCTTGCCCCAAGTCTGCAGCGTAGGCAATGACATCGGCGTCATATTCTGTTTGGAGCCATTTTAAAATAACACTGGTATCAAGACCACCTGAGTAGGCTAGGATAATTTTTGATTTCATTTTATTAGCAATCTTGCTGCAAAGAATTATAGGCTTTAGTAAAACCTATAAGTGTGTATGTGTCTGTTGTCTCAGTTCCTCTTTGAGAATAACCTACCACTGTCATAGCTTTGCCAGCTTTCATGGCATCGACAATAATACTGTCATCTTTCATAGACCAAGCAGAGTCGTTTTCTCCAAAGAACTGAAAATTATTATTATCAATACTTACTTTGACGTATTTATCAGGATCATAAGGATAGCCGCCGTCAATGCGAACGTATTCAGCGTTTCCCTCTTTAAAGACATAAAATAATACTGTTCCTCTAGAGGTGTATTCACCAGACTCTTTGAGAGGAATTTGAAAAATAGAACAGCCACTGTTGCCCACTTTCTTTAAACTCCATTTACCGTGATCGTGTTTAAAAGATAGTTCATGAGCTACAAGCGATCCTTTCACCAAAAGGATTGCAAAAAAGAATAGAAATATTTTTTTAATCATGTGAAATTTGATGAACGAATATACCAATTAAGATAGATTTTTAAAATAATAAATAGATAATAATATCCATAGATCATGGCCAAAGTAAAAAATCCATTTATAGAAGCGCTCGCTAAGGTTGCCGAAAGCCAAGATATTAGTAGTTTCAAAAAAATATTTGATTATTTTAGCCCAAGATTGAAATCTTTTTTGATGAGATCAGGTGCCGATGAAGCTATTGCAGAGGAGATAATTCAAGAAACCATGACCATTATCTGGACTAAAGCTGATTATTATGACCCAAAAGTGGCCTCACCCAGCACGTGGATATACACAATTGCCAGAAATAAAAAGATAGATATTTTAAGAAAATCTCGAAAGGCCATTTTAGAGGACATAGACACTGCAATTCTACCTCCTGTTGAATCAAAAGCTGATGAAAACATCGAGCACGATCAAAAATTTGAGATGATAGCACAATATCTAGATGATCTACCTGAAGACCAACTCAATTTGTTGAAAATGAACTTCTTTGAAGAAAAATCGCATGGTGAAATTTCTGAAATTACGAAAATTCCCTTGGGAACCGTTAAGTCGAGAATTCGATTAGCTTTAGAGAAGATCCGCGGCAAATTGGAACAAGATGGCACAATGGCTAATCTAAATGAAGGCAATAACAGTAGTATAAATTAAATAAAATGACTTTTGAAATTTTGACAAATCCAACTAATTCACAGGCTAGCCTGCTATTTCAGCAGTGTTTAGCGGAAATAGTTCCTGAAAATAAGCTTATTCAAAGAGCAAAAGATGAGGTCTCTGGATATTTTTTAGAAAGAATTGAGACAACCGATGTCTCTGATGATCTATGGATGAAGGTAATCAATAGTAATGAGTCAAAGAAAAAATCTCATTTTGTCTTAGACACCGATCCTTTTTTGAGCCAACTACCAAGAACCCTCCAGGCTCACTTATTAAACAAAAAAATTAACTGGAAATCTTTTAAGGATGTCAAGATTGCATCTATCCTTCCTAAAGAAAAAAATGAAAAACTAGAATTAATTCATGTGATGCCAGGAGCTAAAATTCCTCAACACACTCATGAAGGCAACGAAAGTTTTTTAGTTTTGCATGGTTCTTATAGCGATGAATACGGAAAGTATAAACAAGGAACAGTTCAAGTAAGAAGTGACGATCATAATCACACTCCTGTGGGAGATGCTCGAACCGGTTGTATTGGTCTCGCCTATACACACGGCAAAATCAAATTTTCTGGAAAATTTGGTAAACTTTTAAACTTAGTCGCTAATTAATCTTAATTTAGAAAATATAAAGTATATGCGCTGGAGCAATACCGGCAGTTAAAATGAGACGCAAAATAAAATAATCTGTTCTAATAATTTTTTCTTTAAAGTAGAAAAAAAAGTCAAAGCATAAAACTATAAAGTAGCCAATAATAAAAAGACCAATGGTTTCATCAAATTTAAAATCTAATGCTAAAATACAAAATGCATATATAGCAGGACAAACGCTAAATATAATTGCAATATTATTTTTGGATTGTAAATAAACTCCCCAATATACAGCACCTAGAAAAGATAAAATGACAGTTGAGTAATGAATAAACATTTGTTTGTCAAAATCCAAAAAAATTAAATCGATATTATAAAAACAAAGATAGAAAGGAATTAAACCCGGAATGCCCACTAGATAAATCATGAATGATCAATTTTATCTATTTGTTCCGCCAAATCTAGATCTCTTTGAGTGACTTCATTTTTATCATGGGAAATAAGTTCAATAATTACAGTATTATATTCCAAAATAATTTTGGGGTGATGATTTTTTTTCTCAGCCAACAAAGCAACCTGGCTTACAAAAGCAAAACTTTGTCGATAGTTTTTAAATGTAAAAGTCTTGGTTAAAAAACCCTTTTCATCTTTTGGCCATGGAGTCATTTAATTAGGGAGCAGGAGAGGGGTTATTTTCATGAATAGCGTTAATATCTTTAATAATTTCATCGGATAAATCTATGTGAATTGAGTCGATATTTTCTTCTAACTGTTTCATGTTTGTGGCACCAATAATATTGCTATCAACGAATGGCTGCATGTTCACAAATGCTAGAGACATTTGAGTGAGGCTCATCTCATATTTTTGTGCAATCTTATAATACTCTTCCACTGCTAATTGGGAGCGGGTTCCTTGGTATCGAGGAAAATTTTTACTATAGAGTTTTAATCGAGAACCTTCTGGCATTTGTCCGTTTAAGTATTTTCCCGTCAGCATTCCAAATGCTAAAGGAGAATATGCAAGCAAACCCACTTTTTCTCGAACTGACATTTCTGCCATCCCCACCTCATAGGTTCTATTGATTAAGCTGTAAGGATTTTGTACAGAAACTACTCTTGGAAATTTATGGGTGGAGGAAAGATGTAAGTATTTAGAAAGCCCATAAGGTGTTTCATTGGAAAGTCCAAGATAGCGAATTTTACCTTGATCAACAAATTTTTGAGCGGTAGCAAGAATATCTTCAAAGGCAGTCCAGCTTCCTTCGTTTTTATTATGTCTGTAACCTAGTTTACTGAAAAAATTTGTTGAGCGCTCAGGCCAATGTAATTGGTACAAATCAATGTAGTCCGTTTTTAATCTTTTAAGACTTCCTTCAAGAGCTTGCGTAATATTTTTTGAGTTAAATTGATTGCCCCCTCCTCTAATCCACGAAACTCCAGGGCCTGCAACCTTAGTTGCCAAAATTACTTTGTCTCGATTATTTCTTTCCTCGAACCAATTGCCAATCATGGTTTCCGTTTTTGTATAGGTATGTTCTTTGGTAGGGACTGCATACAACTCTGCTGTATCAAAAAAATTAATATCTTTATCTAGAGAATAGTCCATTTGTTCAAAGGCCTCTTTTTGGGTGTTTTGCTCTCCCCAAGTCATTGTTCCGAGGCAAATTAAACTCACTTTAAGATCTGTATTTCCTAGTGTTTTAAATTTCATAAAAGATTAATACGGTTTTACTTGAAAATTATCAAGTTAATAGCCATATTATGAATATATAAGGAGAACAAATGGTTGAATTAAAACAAAATACATATGCTCAATCCCAATCGACAGCCATCGATCAGGGTTTAAGAGAGTATATGCTGAAAGTTTATAACTACATGACTTCTGGTCTTGCTATCAGTGGTTTAGTGGCATGGAGTTTTTCTAAGTCTCCTGCAATAATGAATGCAATTTATGGAACAGGACTTCAATGGGTTATAATGCTTGCTCCCCTTGGATTTATTTTCTTCTTGGGTGCAAGATTACAAAAGATGTCTCTTTCGGCAGCGCAGATGACTTTTTGGGCATTCGCAGCAGTTATGGGAATGTCGATGTCTTATATATTCATTGTCTACACTGGTGTCAGTATCGTAAGAGTCTTTTTGATAACTTGCAGTACCTTTGCAGCAATGAGCATCTATGGATATACCACCAAAAGAGATCTTACTAAGCTTGGCTCATTCTTAATCATGGGTTTAATTGGTATTATTCTTGCGAGCATAGTTAACATCTTTATGAAAAGCTCTGCCATGCACTTCATAATTTCATGTGTGGGTGTTTTAGTTTTTGTTGGCTTAACTGCTTATGACACTCAAAAGATTAAATCCACATACTACCAAGTAGCAGGTACTAACTTTGCAGGTAAAGCAGCAATAATGGGTGCTTTAACTCTGTATCTAGACTTTATTAATTTATTTGTCTTGTTGATGCAGTTGTTTGGTCAAAGAAGATAAACTTTAAATAAAATATTTCATTAAGGAGGGCTTTGTCCCTCCTTTTTTTTTGCGTATCTTTTTTATTCTAAAATAATAATATCCCTCGGTGAATAGTTACATTCTTGCTATAGGTGCTGCTGCTATATGGTCCATGGTTGCGCTATCCGCAACACGAATTGTGAGATACTTCGGTAGTTATAATTATAATTTACTCCGCCTCTTCGGCATTATCATTTTTTTATTTCCCTATGTTTACATAAATTGGGAGTCTATTTATTTTAATCAGTCAATATTCAGTGCGATTGTTTTGTCTTCCATCATTGGAATTATTATAGGTGATACGTTTTTATTTATTTGTTTGAAAAGGTTAGGGCCTCGAAGACAAGCATTACTATTTTCAATGCAAATTCCATTTACAATTATTTTAGCGGAGGTTTTTCTTCAAACTCTGCCCTCTCTAATAGAGCTGATAGGGTGTTCTTTAATTTTTTTAGGAATACTGATAGCAATTCAATTTAACAAAACCATACCCGATGACGATCTTGAAAATATACAAGGCAATAAGTATGCAGGTTTATTTGCAGGTATAGGCCTAGCTCTCTGCCAGTCTATTGGAATAATTTTAATGAAGCCCGCTTTAGAGTCTACAGATCCTATTATTGTTTCTTATCTTCGAGTAATAGTGGCCGCCGTTATCATGTTTGGAAGCTTATTTTTTATTAAAAATAATCAATTGTGGGAGAGGATGAAAGATCTTAAAAAAACAGTTTTTAGTATTTTTTTGGGTTTTATGGGAATGGGTGTTGGCATGACCATGTTAATTATTGCTTTAAAAAATGGAAATCCGGGAGTAATTTCAACCCTTTCCAGCACTATGCCGATTATGATTATTCCTATTTTATGGGTCGTTACTAAAAATTATGCGGGTCATCTTGCCGTTGTAGGGGCCACCTTAACCTGTGTGGGTACAGGAATTATTTTTTTAAGTTAGTCTGCACCTTTTTCAACGTTTACAATTTTTAATTCTTTTGATTGTTTAATTTGTGTTTGTAAAATTTTATTAAGGGGATCTTTTCCTAAATGTTTTTTGAATTGTTTTTGGCTTTTAATTGCTTGATCCGTATTTCCTTCTGTAATAGCAACTAAGGCATCTCTTAGGTGAGAGAGGCCCTTTTGTTCATTGGAGAGTTTGTATCTCATATAGGCTGCTCTAGGGTAGATGAATAACTTAGTAAAAGCGTAGGAGAATAAAATAAGCAAAACAATAAAAGTAATAAAAACAAATAGAAATTGAACAATAGGTATGCTTAATTGCCAAATTCCTAATACTAAAGAGAGGTTACCAGCATTATTAAAAAAGTAAAAAAGGGAACCATAGCCAGCCACAAATATTATTAAGATTAGTAATAGTCTAATCATTAAATCATATTCTCCAAAAATAATTGATTAGCATTATAAAGCTGAGCTAAATCATAGGTGGATTGAAAATATATTTTTTGATTAGGGCTTAATTTTTCAAACTCCACTATGGCATTTGCATATTGTCTATTTAGAATGGCATTAATATAAGAAGCAAGGGAGCTAGATTTGCTTTTTGCTATGTTGATCTCAAAAATATTAGAAATAATATTTTTCATCCATTTCATATTATTATTTTTCATAAACTCATTTTGAACAAAGCTTTGCTCACTTTGGGAGAGTTGTTGTAAGAGATAGGTGTAATCAGGTAGAGTTAATAACTCTTCAAATTTTTGATCTCTAAAAAAAAGATATTGATTTTGAAGTTTTTGAACTTGTTTATTTCTTAATTGCTGTTGATCGATGTGAGTAATAATTTGATTGATCGATAATATAAGATCGTATGCCTCATCATTTGATAGAACAACTTTTTGAGGTTCTTGCTTGGTTTCAACATTAGAGGTTTGAGGAATATTCTGGACGTTTTCTGCTAATTCTAAAATTAAATTTTCTAATCGATCCACCTTATCTTGTAATTCCTTGTTACCTGAATCTGGAGTAGTTGGTATTTCAGTGATAATTTCTTTTTCTACAGGGCTTGGTGTAGGCGACTGTGAGGAAAAGCTAAATTTTAAAATATTATTTTTATATAAATAACCCCCACCAGCCACTATGATGATGAGAACAATGATGATGAGAAAAAGATTTCGCTGCCAAAAGCTCTTTTTCACTGAATCTTTTTGATTTTCAGCCATGAATTAAGAATCTATATTTTTTTATATTAATGAAAGTTTTAGCAATAGAAAGTTCTTGTGATGATACGTCTTTCTCAGTAGTGAGTGATGATAAAAGTATTGATTTTATTAAGACAATTAATCACCGCAAATTCCATAAAAAGCATGGTGGGGTTATACCAGAAATGGCTGCAAGACAGCATTTAGATATTATGGACTATTTACAAAAATCTATCAAAAAGTTCGACTTCAAAAAGATAGATGCCATTGCAGCTACTTATGGACCAGGATTAATTGGGGGTCTTATCGTTGGATCTTCCTTTGCAAAAGGTCTCTCAATAGCTAGACAAAAAAAACTGATACCCGTAAATCATCTTCAAGCTCATTTATTATCTCCTCGTCTAACCTCAAATTTATCTTTTCCCTATCTCTGTCTTTTAGTCTCTGGGGGAAACACAGCATTGGTAATAGTTAAGAGCCCCAAAAAATTTGTAACTTTAGGTTCAACAATTGATGACTCTGCAGGAGAGTGTTTTGATAAAGTATCAAAAGCCTTAGGACTCGGATATCCGGGTGGGCCAATTATAGAAAAGCTCGCTTTAAAGGGAGACCACCATAAGTACAAACTTCCTTTGCCCCTTACAAAAGTGAAGAATTGCAACTTTTCTTTTTCTGGTCTTAAGACAGCAGCAATTGATATTATTAATAAAAATAAAAATAATAAAAGATTTCTGGAAAATTTTTGTGCATCCTTTCAGTACACTGTAGGAGAGATATTTCAAAAGAAGATAAGAAATTCACTAGATGTTATGAATAATGAGGGCATAAAATTTAAAGATTTTTCTATTTGTGGTGGTGTTGCGGCTAATCAATATTTAAATAAGTTAATCAAAGGTTTTATAATTGAAAGAAATATAAATTTTCATCAGGTTCCCTTATCATTGTGTACCGATAACGCAGCTATGATTGGGTGGAATGCGATAGAGTTAATGCAATATGGAAAATTAAAGTTAAATGATTATAATACCAGACCAACACCTAATATTTTGATACATGAAAATTTCTAATACAAAAAAAAATCATTGGCTAATAAAATCAGAGCCTGAGAGTTGGTCTTGGGATCAACAAAAAAAGAAAAAGACAGAACATTGGGATGGTGTTCGAAACTATCAGGCAGCCAACTATATGAAACAAATGAAAATAGGAGATGAATGCTTATTCTACCATTCAGTATCTGAGAAGGCCATCAAGGGCATTGTAAAGGTTTCTAAGGAATATTACCCCGACCCTTCTGATAAAAAAGGGATCTTTGGAATGGTGGATGTAACTTATGTTAAAAATTTAAAGGAAGTATACTTATCTGAAATAAAGGCTGATCCTTTTTTTGATGATTTTCCTTTAGTGAAACAATCTCGATTAAGTGTGATGCCTGTTTCATTGAGAGAATGGAAGAAATTGATTAAGATGAGTGAAAAAAATGAAAGAATTTAACCTTAAAAACCCTCTACTTTCAAAAGAACAACATAACCAGATGTATAAAGAGTCTTTTGCGGACAAGGAGGCATTTTGGTCCAAAATAGCTAATCAGCAACTGACCTGGTTTAAACATTTTTCAAAGATTAAAGATACTAGTTTTGACGGCGATGTTTCTATTAAGTGGTTTGAGGACGGTGAATTAAATGTTTGTTATAACTGTGTTGACAGGCACGCCGACAAAACCCCAGATAAGATTGCAATCATATGGGAAGGCGATGATCCTAGTCAGTCTAAAACTTTTACCTATAAAGATTTAAAATTAGAAGTAAGCAAGTTTGCGAATGCATTAAAAAAGATGGGCGTTCAAAAAGGTGATCGCGTTACCATTTATCTTACCATGATACCAGAAGTAGCTTTTGCCATGTTAGCATGCGCTAGGATAGGAGCAGTTCACTCAGTGATTTTTGGTGGCTTTGCGCCAGACTCCATAGCAGGACGAATTCAAGATTGTAAATCTAAATTTATTATTACAGCTGATGAGGGTGTTCGTGGGGGTAAAACTATTCCCTTAAAAAAATATATTAATACTGCCCTAAAGAGTTGCGAAGATCGGAGAG
>ERZ802819.2279-NODE-2279-length-10864-cov-9.07984_pt1 | contig 10864 bp, 5 predicted proteins | sample MGYA00345647_ERZ802819 | MGnify/ENA primary metagenome ERZ802819 (study PRJEB30503, sample SAMEA104212355) | marine metagenome | biome: Westerlies Biome; feature: [SRF] surface water layer (ENVO:00010504) within the epipelagic zone...; material: water... | reverse complement strand
TAGACGGACTAGTGCGTTCGAGCACCTTGGTGAGGTTGTGGATGGGGGTGGGTGGTGGTTCAACAGGGGGCGCAAGGGCTGTTTTCATCTCTTGACTCATGGAATCATTAATGGTCGCACGGACCCAGATTTGGTGGTAAGTGTTTCCACTATTTGTTTTATTTACTTCAAATCGCCCCGAGCTGTTCAAGAACCAAACGTCATCATCTGAAGTACCTGACCCGTACGAATTCAGTGGACCTTCAGTAAAGGCAAGATTTCCTTTATTATATCCAGCACCTGTATTTGTAGTACTGGGTAGTAATAAACTAGCGCCACCCAATAGATGAACATAGTTTCCATCAGTACCAAGCGATGAAGCATTACCTGTACCAGTGCGAAAATACTCAAATCCTTCAGATATTTGATTATGAGATATGAAATGAATATTATCTGTTTCTGTTTCGCAAATTGCAGTCCATCTGAGTTCCAATCCATTATTATTTCCACTATCAGAACCCAATGCGTTACAAACCTTGTTGAACAAATCAGAACCCGTATGACCCCAAGAATTAGAACTTGAAGAACCATCAATATTAGAATTTAATAATGTTGTACTGAGATAACCACTTGCTATACCATTTCCGTCTTTAAATAACTGTAAGCTATTGTCTTCGGGAAGATAAGGTAAACCAGAACCAGAGTCTTTAATTACAAGAGCAGGATTCGTTCCTCCTTTATACAAGTAGTTCAATACTAGAATCCAAGGGGTCTTGTCTGGGTTTGCGTCAATTTCATGATTTATAGTCGCAGTCATGGTGGTACCGTCTACAGGGATTTCGACATTGTATTCTGTGGAGGAAGCCGAAGCAGAAGCACCTGAAGCAGTAGCCGCAGCAACACCTTCTTGAACACTCACGATGTCCTTGGGGGTTTGGTAGATGGGGGTGGTGACTGGGGGTGCAAGACCTTCGCCATAATATTTATATTTCAATGATTCAACAATGTTATCGAAAGTGGAGTCATCTACCAAACCCCCAATGACACCGAATTCGTAGAGTTTGAAATTTGCTTCTCCTGAATTAGCACTAGAATGACCAATACTGAAATCATAACCATAATCACCACCTAATGAAGGTACTGAATCTTCATTTGCTTCCGCAGTAATGAATGTGTCAGTTGGTTTTGAGGTCAATTTAATTCTTACATTAGCTGTAGTACTAGTTGGGTAAGTCACTTTCATAACAACTATACAAAAAGCGTCTTGAGGATTGAAATCTTGAGAGAATTTCCAACCAGTTCCTGTAAAATTAAAGGGGTATAATCCCGTTGTATTAACCGCACCGTTGTAGTTGACATATATATTTAATCCGTCCGTCATACTTATTGACTTAATAAGTCGATGGATTTTACCATTCACATCAGCTGCACGAACGACAAAATAGAAAGTATGATTAACTTCAGAGTTTGCTGTAGCAAAAGGTACATTCAATTGACCTGTTAACATTTCCAAATAGTTCAATCCATTCGCATCTTGTTGAATACTACCAATGCTTGAAGTGGTATAGTTTGTACCATACAACTCGATTCCACTGTTACCGATTGCACTACCACCTGTTGCGAAAGTTTCAAATGAACCTCTATATGTATGGGTCAATTCATCTATAATTGTAGGACCAACCGTAGGCTGAATCACAGAATACTTGCTTGGATCAAGATCAAGTATATTGGATTCAGAAAGTGGGGTATCATTGGTAAAATAACTAATATCATTGTAAATCGCAGACTTGTCCGCTTGAGGAGTGGTGTAAGCTACACTGTAGATGGTGGGAGTCGCACCCGCATTTGTGGTGGTCTTACCAGATACAGTCACTGCACTATCGACTAAAGTAGCGGACACATCATACACAGGTTTGTCACTGATTTCGATTTCGAGTTTGTTCTCCGCATTCAAGCGCACCTCGATGAAGCCATTATAGTCCAACTTTTTGTGCATCAGTACACCACCATTGGTGTTAGATGGGTTCACATGGGTTTTGAATGTGAATTGGTTCAAATTGTATCCTTCGAGTTTGGCACCATCCACTTCCACGGTGGAAGAAGATCCATCAAAAGTGATAGTTTCGCCACTAATGGTCGCACCATTAGTTGTAGAGATAGTGTGATTGAAAGCGGAGATGTCCGCAACACCACTAATCTTCAGTAAATCGAAGGTTTGAATCTCATCTTCAATTTGTTCATCGGTGATCTCTTCGCTGTACACACGAATATCATCTACATGAGCGGTCAAGTTCTTTGTGAAAATCGAGTTGTTTTCGGTACCGACCGATATGTGTTCTCCGATATTCATGCCTGTTAAATCTGCGGTAGTGGTTTCTACTTTGTTGTTCATGGACAACTTGACAGCACCAGAGGACTTGTTTATCCTCATGGTGATGTTATTCCAAGTATCTGGTTGGATGGTATCCGTAAACTGGCTCAAACTCATTTTAATAAAATAAAATATAATATTTATCGAGTAGTGAATGTAAAACTTTTTGATAACAATTAGAATATTTGTGAATTTGGTTTTATTCGATTATAAAATCAGTATTTAATCATTTTCCCAATGATCGTTTTATTTCCAATAACTGTATCCCCCGTGTTAATCAATAACTCAATCTTGTCATGTGGAATAAACAAATCCACTCTCGACCCAAATTTAATCATTCCCATAATCTCCCCTCGATCCATACGGTCGTTTTTATGCTTCTTGTAGTTCACAATTCGTCGCGCAATTTGCCCCGCAATCTGGACAATCTTTATCTCGTCGTCGATTTGAGGGACATATGCGATCGTTTCGATGCGTTCGTTGTACCGAGACTTGTGAAACATGTAAGCGGGATTGAAAGACCCCTTTTTATACACGCTAGATAACACAGTACCGCTAGTGGGACACCATTGAATGTGAGAGTCTAGTAGCGAGAGATAAATTGCGATGTGTGTCGTCCAATCATTTATTTTCAATATACTGATCACTTTTCCGTCACAAGGAGCGACCATCAGATTCTTTGGGTAGTTGTTCACACGGAATGGAACTCGGTAAGCGAACATTATCGCCGCTAGTACCACAAAATAGACCACCACAATCTTGTACTTATGCTTGTGTCCGACAAGATAATCAATCATTCCGAAAAGAATGGTCAAGTAAATGAATATCCAAGGTGATTCATGAAACAAAAGTGTGTTCATAACGATGATTTTGTCTATATTAAAAAATACAAATAGAAATTTTACAGGTATAAAACTCACTTAAAGTTTTATATCGATTCAATAGTAAGCAACACAAAATACTTCTTTTTGTATTGCTTACATCAAGTCTTAGCATGTTCGTTTGAATATTTTTTCTCTTCACTGTGAAGTTTGCTTATCTTTGGTACCGTGCCCGAGCTGGTCTAAGGGGGAGGACTTAAGATCCTCTGTACAATGTACGCGCAGGTTCGAACCCTGCCGGTACTACAAATATTATAAGCAAACACCATAGTGAATAACGCATACATTATGAATTTTGAAGGTTCAAATCACTAGAACATCCAATTAAAATAAAATTTGAATAAACAAAAATACCCAAAGAGGTATCTCACTCTTTACTTAAAAGTAATTAATTCTGAACTATCATCGAATCATGGTCACACATAGTGATGACATTTTAATGTTCAATAGTACTTCGGCGGACAAGAAACCAGGAATGGGGGTGATGGAAGCGGTTGCTGACGGGTACATGTATCAACACTTGGCTAAGAAAAAGGATTGGCGAAAAATGTTATCGAACGAGTACGCGTGCGAACTAGACTTGGATGGTGTGGTGTGGCCTAGTGTAGAGCACATGGTGCTTGCGCACAATTACCAAAACGACCCCATAGTATACGAAAGCTTGAAGGTGAAAGACGCGTGTGTCCTCTCGAAGTTGAAGCGCAAAGACTACGACGAGGATGTGCTGAAACGGGCGCTAACCCTCAAGTTCTCCACGGAACCGTTCAAGTCGGTGCTACTCGCGACCAAAGGGGCGTGTTTGACCAATTGGAAAAGAGGAATCAATCCTATGTACAAGGAGGATGGTAGTAAGTATGTGAGCCCCAATATACTATGTAGTCTTTTGATGGAGCTTAGGGATTCGATGCAGACCGAATATGCTTCCGCCGATCCCGTCCTAGAGTCAAAGACCGAACAAGAGGCTAACGAGGAGCTCGCCGAGGTGGTGGTGACGAACTCGAGCACGAACCATTTGGAGTTGAAGATTCTCTCGAAGAAGGACATCGACGATTTCGACGGCTTCATCTCTAAGTACAACAAAGAGGAGAACAAGAGTGTGAATGTACTGACCAAATACGAGAAGACCAACATCATCGGTGTGCGAATGGAGCAACTCTCCATGGGTTGTGACACATACATCTCGCACGACCTCGCACACGAATTGAGTTGTGTCAAGAAGATCGCGCTAGAGGAGTTCGAACAGCGAAAGATCCCTTACATCATTTGCAGAAGCATGCCGAACAATGTAAAAGAGTATTGGAAGTTATCCGATTTGATATATGTGGAATAAAAAATGTGATTATTCATTAAATAAAAATCAATGTGGTCGGACAGAAAGAAATTTTTTATTGGTTTGTCTGTTGTATTGTTCGTGCTCGTAGTGTTAATTTTCTCCAACACTATCCGAATGTTCTTACAAAGAAACCGTGCGGACGAGCAGCAATCCTTAATTGGTAGCGAAGTGGGTTTGAACGAAGCCAACATTCGCAAAAACAAGCGTTTGATAAACAGCATCAAACAAAGCGTGGACGACTTAGAGGATGATGTGGACGACAATCGTTTCGACATTAAAGAAGTGTCTAAGAAGGCGAAGTCGAACTCAGCGAGCGTGAATAAAGCGACCGACGGACTATCAAAGGTGCACGACACGCTCGCCTCTTTGAAGGAGGCGGACACTAAGTTGATTGAGAAAGACGCTGAAATGAATGCGGAGTGGATGAACCAATTCAATCAATTAGTGAATGTACAAGAAGAGGACTCCTCCGACCTCAAGAACATGATTGAAGATGTTTCACGAAACTTTATGTATGTGAATGTGTCCGAGGAGAACTCCACCCGAATCAACGAACTCGAAGAGATCATCGACGACGCGGAAGACAAGCTGAAATACTTGAGATACGAGTTAGACAATGTTCAGTACAATCAATCTATCTAAATGTTCGTCCACAAGGACCCACCATCCACACCGATGCATGCGGCGTGGCAACTTTCGAACACGGGTCGTGTCTTGAACTCTTTTAGTGTGAAGAATTTCCAACTGCTTTCTTGAAGAGACATTGGGACAGAGGATTCGTTCGTACACAGTACTTGCTTCGTCGGATCGGTCCTCGAGACGGACTTGAAGGGACAAGCGAGGAAGTAAGGTCGATGGATGATCGTACCGTCGTTGTATGCGATGTAAAAGTTCCTCAATAGGTTCGTCCCTGAGAGTTTCCAAACATCACTCTTTGTGGTGATAAGGAACGAGTTACTCACAATGTTGTTCATCATTTTTAACCAAAAGTCTTGCTTAGGTTGCGACAAGAGAAATCCGTTATGGAGACTTCCTTCGGACGAGTCGGTGTTTTTCATGTTTGCGCTTTCGTACCACTCTTCGAAAAGCACAATGTCGTACTTGTCGTTTTCCTCCCCATTCATTTCCGCGAATGATTGGGTCAATCCAAAATCTAGATCCACATAGAGTCCCCCGTAGTGGTACATGATCAAGTACCTGAAAAAATCACATTTAATAATTTCATTTTTCCATTTTTTCTTCATGAAAGAAATATAAAAAGGATAATTCTTCTCTATAAACTCGTTCGCACGAGACAAGCTCCAAAATTCGTACGCGTAATCATTCTTCTTCGCTAAGTGTTTGTTCATTTGAATGAGCTCTTGTCTGTCGGCGTCAATAGAGACTCCGTTGTTGAAATCGAACCATATTTGATGAATGATTTTCGGGAACATTCTTTATGTTTACTTTTCAATCATAAAATATCTGGCGACATTTATGTCACTTTTATGTCACTTTTATGTCACTAACCGCCACTCTTCTACAAGAGATTGTTTGAGTTGTGTTAAGTGGGCGTCGGATACAAAGTCGAAATACCCAACATACCCAATCTTACAGCGACTATTCTTTCCTATGTTTGCTAATCCGCTTATAGGACTTGTTTTAGAAGGATCCATTTGGAAACGGACCACTTCGTTCTCGTTCGCTGCATTGTTCAATCCAATCAATTCGGATGTAATCGTACATTCATTTGCGGAGCATTGAATTACGGATGAATACAGATATGCGTACCCAGGTTTACTCCAATTCAATTTGTTGTAGAACATTCCCATGCTTTCTTTGTGGTCATTCAAAACCAAATTGAGAGTGTTCGTGTTCTCTCTACGAGACACGGAAAGATTCGAAGACCCGGAATCCCCGTGAACGAATAGATTTAAATCGGTCGTGTCGGAGAGCGTTTCGAACACCACACATACACATATATGCATGTTCAGTGGATTGATTATAACCGAAGGAATACTCTTTGTGAAGTATCCTTCGGTCATGTCGTAGGCTTTTATGTTGTTGATGGTGGTTTCGGTGGGTGTATTTACCACAGCGAATTTGGATGACAGCATAGGGTCCCTTGCGTCGAATAGTGTAATCATACTGACTTGATAGTCTTGATATCCTCGAACGAACGCAAGGAAGTCTTCTCGTAATTGATCCGCTTGTTTGTAGTACTTCTTTCCTGTACTGAAATTCGCCTTTAAAAAGGATATATACCATAAACTATTATCTATTTCATTGAAGACAACCACTTTCTCTTGGGCATCCGTGACGGGTTCTGACAAAGTGTGGGTGAAGATAGTATCAGACAAGACGGTAGGTTCCGAAGTCAAACTAGCAAACTGGTATACACTCATTCGTATTACTAGCTCACTTGGTGTGTCGGACTCTTTCATATCGAGTTCCACATGATACCATGTATTTAGATTTACTTCCACGGCTTTATTCTCTATAAGTTCTCCGTTCACCACTGGAAACAATGTATAACGCATTCCAGATACATAGGCAGCTTTAAATCGTATTCCAAAAAGTTCGGATTCTAGTCCCACAAATAGTATGTTTGAAATAAAGGTAGTTGTTACATTGAACATACAACTGCATGTTGCGTTCATACCTTCATTCACAAAGTCGTAATCACAATCCATACGAATACGATGCTTTTCCATACTTGAACGGTATTTCGCATCATATTGTGGTATCGATCCGTCTGATTTATTTAAAACAAGCGAATAAAAGGGAACACTAATAAAAGCAGGCCCATCTATAATGGACACTTCAAGTGCCTTATTCTCTCCCGAAGTTCCTGCATACATTCCTATCACTTTACCGAATTCCGAATTAATTTCAACAGTCTCCATGTAGTTCAGTGTATTGAATGGGTGTATGTTCAAGTGTGTCGTGTATTCTTTGATGTTCGTGTTTATGGGTCTCTCCACACTCCATTCATGTAGAACATTTTGGGCGATGATGTTCATGTCTTCCTCGGTGGTTCCGTTTTCTCCCGTAAAAGTGTTCACTTTAATCATTTTGGCCATTCCCACTTCGAATCCAGATGGGATGTCACTTGGGTTATGCATGGTACTCCCGATAAAGATTCTACTGTCGAAAAGAGTTCCGAAACTGTAATTGTTTTGAACATAATCGATATATTTTTCAGTATGATCGATTAATGTGCTGTTTGTTTCATCCACTTGCCAAGATTTCAGTTTCACGATCGCATCATCTGCTGTGGTGCCGGTACCGAATCGATGAACACTAGTGACGGCAATGTATAAATTGCTGTTATAAACATTATGACTGATCATTTCGGTATCGCTCTTAGTGTTATCGTTGTTTATCCCATTGTGTAGCTTGTTTCGTGTATTATATAGAGAAATGGTTTGACCACCAAAATACTGCGTAATAGAACTCGAACTACCAAAGGAGCAAATGTTTGCGTTGTTCTGACTGGGGTGGTTTTTGTTTCGCCAAAGAGCAACCATGTAGTACTGTAAGTCGGGTGTCGTAGGATTCCAAGCTCCGAATCGCTCGATTAAGCTCCCGTGATCTTTCGTAATGGCACCCTCGTCTCCACCGAACGCAAGGTTACCATTCAGTAAGACTGATATATCTGGAGAGCTATTCAGTTGATAATAATCAAAATCTCCCTCAATGTTTCTTATGGATTTTAATATCGAGTCAGACCCAGTTTCGTAGAAGAGATCAGCCTTAGTATGATTCATATCGAAATGGAAGATAGATTTGTCTTGATATATCGTGTTTGCGCTCGGACGGACCTCCGTGGCATCGATCACGATCGGTAACGCCTTGTTTCGCATGACCACATCATACAGTTGTACACAGAAATCGCTCTCATTGATCACGGTGTCACTGTCGTGTGTTACGGAAAATGTGTAAGTGATTTCTAAGATATCGTTGATCTCTGTGGATAGCTCGCTAAACTCCATCTGAATCCCCTTCTTGAATCCGAGCGGAATATCGTACGGATTGTTGACTAATGTTTCCGCATTCATCATCGTGTTATTCGAGTATGTGTCATACAGTTGCATTTTGTCGTCACTGTACCATATGTGAATTTTAGCCGATTCGACTGTGTTCGTTGCACTATAGAACTCGCTGTATTTCATATGGAAATCGAACACAAGGTCGTGTTTCATAACGCTAGTTTGTGTGATTGTAGCGTTATCTACATAGAACATCCTTTCTGTAGGGGGTGTCGTACTTACATGGGAGTTGTACATTTCCACAACCGGTTCGATACTCACACCGTATTCGTCGTAGACATCCACATCCACATCATCGGGGTGTGTGTAGTTCGAAGCGCCTCCGAGATGCACGCTCCATGTGTCCAGTAGCGAAGCGATCTTTCGGTTCTTCTCGTCGTCCGGGAGGACGCCACGAACGAGCTCAAAGTACCAAAACACAGAATCATTCTCGTTTCCGAGTTCGACCCCACCCTCCCTGTAAGGAAGGTTGTATTCGGGATACTCAAAGTAAGTGTTGTTCGATTCGGCTAACGCAATGTCCGCCATATCGTATAAGGTCAGTTGGGTCGTGAGTTTGTGGTTGAATCTACTTAGCGACGCGTAACATATGTAGGTGTGTTCTCTAGTGTACTCTACGACATTCGTTTTAGGAAATTCGTCTTCAATAGAAAGGTTCGAGCCGTTGAACATGGCGATACCTAGACTTCCTGATTGGGAGAATTCATCCGGTTCGGTGATGTACATGGTGAAATCGTTGAGTGGAACACCGTAAGAGAACAAGATCTTCGTCCCGGTGAACTCGCATTTAGGTTTGAAGACAAAGTACAAAGACATGTTCACATGGTCTTTCCCTAGCGTCAAATCATATGTGGGAAGAGGGTACTGTAGCCCCGCAAACTCGGTGGAAATGCCGTCTTCTACAATGGTGAGTGATGTGAGGCTCAAATCGTTGTAAATGATTTCGTAACGATACCCGTTCTCGCTGTCCTTCACGAGTTCGATGTTTTGATTGGAGGCCGTGACGGTTCCTTCGACCGCGACATCGATTTTGAGTAGCGATGCGTACACTTCGATGGATATGAAATGCTGTGGTTCTATGTTTTGATTTTCGATGTGTCCATTGATGTTCAAAAATGTCCAAGAGGACAGCTGAGGATTCAAGAATTGTGGAAAATGTTCAATGTGTCCACCATCCAAATCAAAATGGACTCGTGTTATGGGATCGATGATGTACTCACCAGTAGTCTCCGATTTATGGGTTTGTAAATAGTAAATCATCGCGGCTAATGCGGAGTTGTCCACCACCACGAACACCGCCTTTTTAATGAAATAGATTAGATTGAAATAGTTTCGCAGATTAGGAAACAATTTGTGGACATTCATGCTTGTCAACTCTTTGCTGAAAACATACTCTTTGTATGCGTCGCTCGTGGTCACCACATACGGAACGGCTGCAATTCTCTGTATTTTCGATACGAAAAAGGTTTCTGTGTTCAAGTTTCTATCAATCACCGTGCTTTGCTCTACCGAGATGAGCAAACCTTTGTCCGTAAAATCATCTGGATATGTGGAGCTTATCTCTTCAAAGGTAAACAGCGAGTCGAAGTACAGTGTTCTATGAAGATTGTAATACGAGTTTGTGTCTAGCCGAAGTTCGTCAAACTCTTCGTATCCAAAAACCTTACAGTCGCTCAGCCCTTCACGAGACCTGTACTCTTGAATGTCCGATATGTAAGTTTGAATGGTGGAAGTGTTGAATTCCATTTCGTTGTTGATAGGAACAAGAGATACTTTCGTTTGTAGTCTGTATAAATTGAGATACATTGGATCGTTCACAACAATTAAGAAAACACTATCATACATATTTGTAAAATAATTGACGAACCCGTTGTACAAAAATTTGCTATTAAACCTTTGTGGGTGAATAATTATACAACCGGTATTAATCATTATTTTTTATCACATATTTAAAAAACCCTTTTAAAAACTCATCTACAATAACGTCAACATCGCAGCGAAGATAATAAATCATTGTTTAAAAAATGAGCAAAAGCACAAATAACGAGATGAGTAGTGCCAAAATGATAAAGTTAATAAAATAATAATAGTAGTACACATCTCGTACAATACTATCGGAGCATTTGCATTTCTCACTCTTTAGACGGTATAAGTAAATGAAAGTGTACACCGAGAATATAATATCTGAAATCATGATGACGAGCTTTGTAAACGGGGGTATGTTTTCGGTGATGATGGATCCGAAGATGATTACAAAGTTCACAAGAAT
>ERZ802819.2277-NODE-2277-length-10866-cov-11.5406_pt1 | contig 10866 bp, 9 predicted proteins | sample MGYA00345647_ERZ802819 | MGnify/ENA primary metagenome ERZ802819 (study PRJEB30503, sample SAMEA104212355) | marine metagenome | biome: Westerlies Biome; feature: [SRF] surface water layer (ENVO:00010504) within the epipelagic zone...; material: water... | reverse complement strand
AGCCAAGGGTGATGCTATTTGATGAGCCAACATCAGCACTTGATCCTGAAATGATCAAAGAAGTGCTGGAGACTATGATTGAATTAGCTGAGTCTGGCATGACAATGCTTGTGGTTACCCACGAAATGGGATTTGCAAATAAAGTTGCAGACCGTGTGATATTTATGGATGAGGGTCAAATTGTAGAGCAGAACGACCCCGAAAACTTTTTTAACAATCCTAAGTCAGAAAGAACAAAGTTATTTTTGAGTCAGATCTTAAACCATTAGACCTAAAGTATTCCGATAAATCAAAAATATTATTTTTCGTTATCTAAATTAATTTGTAATTTGACGTGAATTTTACAAACCGTAAAATAATTAGCTGATTTATTGGCTTTTTTTTATTTTCTTGCTGAAAATCACAATATTTTAAAAGTATTCCGAGGTTTTTTGCTCTTTCTAAAGAAAAAACAACTTACACTGTTGCCAAGCAATTGGCTATCTTGTTAGGCTTAAGGTATTAACTGTAAAAGTTCTAGGAGGAACAAATGAACAAAATTTTAACGGGCGCTTTTGTGTCGATTGCGAGCATGTTTATTGCTGGCTCCGCACTTGCAGGCGGCCATGATACTTGTGGTGATATTACTATAGCAGAGATGGATTGGGCTTCAGCGGAGCTTATAGCCAACATTGATAAAATTATTTTAGAAGAAGGTTACGGTTGCTCAGTTGAACTTGTTCCGGGCGCCACTATGACCACATTCGCTTCAATGGATACAAAAGGGATGCCGGATATTGCTCCTGAACTTTGGGCGAACGCAGTTCAAACACCACTAGCGAAAGCTGAAGAAGAAGGTCGTCTATTCATGTTGAATGGCGCACCAATAACTGGCGCTGGTGAAGGATGGATGATAAGTACTAAAGTTATGCAGGAAAATGGGTTAACAACCTTAGCCGAAGTTTTAGAACGACCTGACCTTTTTCCACATCCGGAAGATCCTTCAAAGGGCGGCATTGTAACTTGCCCATCAGGTTGGGGATGTCAAATTGCTACAAATCAATTATTTAAAGCTTTCGATATGGAAGCTAAAGGATGGATGTTAATTGACTCTGGTTCTTCAGCAGGATTAAACGGTTCCATCGAAAAAGCTATTACTCGCAATGAGCCGTGGTTTGGATATTATTGGGGTCCAACAGTGCTAGCGGCTCAAGGTGGCTTGTCTCTCTTAGACATGGGACCTTTTGCGGGAAGTGATAACTGGGATAACTGTCTAATGGATCCAGAATGTCAAGACCCTCAACCTTCAGGCTGGGTTGTGTCAGAAGTAACGTCAGTAGTGGCATCAAACTTCATTGAAAACGGACCGAGCATTGGAAAAAGCTATATTGAAAAGAGAAAATTTCCTTCTGATGTAATGATGTCTATGCTTGTCTGGATGAATGAAAATCAGGCTAGTGGTGAAGATACTGCTTATGAATTTTTATCCACATACCCAGAAGTTTGGGAAAATTGGGTAACAGTTCAGGGTGCTAATTTAATTAAAAAAGCGCTTTAGATTTTTTGATTTAATAAGAATGGGCCATAGTTTTGGCCCATTTCTTTTGGGGAGGGCAAATTGAGTATTTTAACGGAATTTCCCAAAATGGGCAGAACCGACTTAAGAGACTTCAAGAAAGCTATTGATGAAAGTTTTAGAGATTTTACTCGGAACTATGGAGAAGCTATTGAGAATTTTTTTGATCCGCTGCTTTATTTCCTCATATGGCTAGAAAAGTTATTTTTGAATTCGCCTTGGCCAATTGTAATGGCATCAATCGCATTGTTGGTATATTTTGGCTCTAAAAGCATAAAGCTTACAATTGGTGCTCTTTTTGCGTTTTTGTTGATCGGTTATCTCGATATGTGGGAAGATACAATGGCAACATTAGCAATCATTTCGGTTGCTACTATTGTTTGCATTAGCGTTGGCATACCAATCGGAATATTGATGGCTCGCTCTAACAGAACCCAGACTGTAGTAACCCCTATTCTTGATATAATGCAAACGATACCGAGTTTTGTTTATCTTATACCTGTTGTGATGTTACTTGGCATTGGAAAGGTACCTGGATTATTAGCCGTATGCATTTATGCCATTCCGCCTATTGTACGTCTTACCAACCTTGGGATTAGACTGGTTGACAAAGATGTTATGGAGGCATCAGAAGCGTTTGGTGCCAGCTACAAACAAAAATTATTAGATGTGCAAATACCACTCGCGCTTCCCAATATATTTGCAGGCGTAAACCAAACCATAATGATGGCTTTGTCGATGGTTGTTATTGCTTCAATGATTGGAGTGAAGGGCTTAGGTGTGCCTGTTCTAAGAGCAATATCAAATCAATATTTGGCTTTGGGCGTCATGAATGGCTTGGCAATTGTCGTATTAGCAATTTTATTTGATAGAGTATCTCAATCCTTCGGCAAAAGATTGCAAGCTCATAGAGAAAGTGGTCATAATGTCTGATATAAAGGTATCTATTAATAGTCTATATAAAATATTTGGTAGCGATGCCGCCTCAATGGTTGGTTTGGTTAAAGAGGGGATGTCAAAGTCGGATTTGCTAGAGCAGCATGGCCATGTACTTGGTTTAGATAATGTCAATATAGATGTAAGAAAACAACAAATTCAAGTCATAATGGGTCTTTCTGGGTCTGGTAAATCAACCTTAATCAGACATATTAATCGCCTGATTGAGCCTACATCTGGCTCTATTATCGTAGATGATGATGATATTTTATCAATGTCCCCAGCCGAGTTGCGTGATTTCAGGCGTAGCAAAGCTAGCATGGTTTTCCAGAAATTTGGATTACTACCGCATCGCAAGGTAATTGATAATGTTGCCTATGGGCTTAGTATCCAGGGTATAAATAAAGAAGAAGCATTAGCCAGGTCTAATAAGTGGATTGAGAGTGTTGGTTTAACTGGTTTTGAAAATCATTATCCATCTCAGCTTTCTGGAGGAATGCAGCAGCGCGTTGGATTAGCGCGTGCTCTTGCAACAGACGCAGATATACTTCTTATGGATGAGGCATTTTCAGCACTTGACCCTCTAATCCGGTCTGATATGCAAGATGTATTATTATCCCTTCAGGAACAGCTTCATAAAACGATAATATTTATTACGCATGACCTCGATGAGGCGCTAAAGCTTGGTGACGATATTGCTATTTTAAGAGATGGCGCGGTTATCCAGTCTGGAACGGCTGAAAAAATAATACTCCACCCAGCAGATGATTATGTAACTGATTTTATCAAAGACATTAATAAGGCTCGTGTTCTTAAGGTAAGCTCTGTTATGTCAAAAGACGCGGCCATAAAAGGGCCTGAAATTCAGGATAATGTAATTATCGAGGATGCCTTGCAAACTGTTTCGCAATCAGGCTCAAACGGGGCAATCATCGTTAAGAACGGAAAAAAAGTTGGAACCGTTTCCTTAACTGATATGATAATGGCAATTGCACGCTCTACAAAGAATACAGATAGCGATACAGTTTACAGGTAATTTTTGTTTTATATTCAGGCTTAACAAATATTGTTTAAATTCAGAATATTGGTTCTTACACCTCATCTAAGGATACAACATTAGTGAGCAAAACAGCTATTGTTATACATCCAGAGGTGCGAATACTTCCAACCTCACGAAACTCAGATGCGTTATTGAATGAAGCGTGCGGTCTTGCCGAAGCGATTGAGCTTGAGGTGATCCACCGTGAGGTTGTAAAACTCTTCTCCCCGAAGGCTGGAACCTATCTTGGGGCTGGATTTCTGGAGTTATTAATCGAGCGAATTGAGCGTGAGGATCCGCATCCTGTTATAATTTTCGATTGCTCTTTAAGTCCTGTTCAGCACCGTAATTTGGAAGAAATGCTTGGCTGTAAGGTAATTGATAGAACCGCATTAATTTTAGAAATTTTTGGCGCTAGAGCAAACACGCACGCAGGAAGACTTCAAGTAGAGCTGGCCTCCCTTACGTTTCAGCGCTCGCGTTTGGTTCGAAGCTGGACACATCTTGAAAGACAAAGAGGCGGGGGCGGCTTTCTTGGTGGCCCTGGTGAGAGACAGATAGAACTTGACCGCCGCATACTGTTAGAGCGCGTGGTTAAAATCAAAGAAGAGCTTAAGGAAGTTGAGAGAACAAGACAAATCCAACGCAAAAACAGAAATCGAACAGAAACCCCAACAATAGCGCTTGTAGGGTACACTAATGCAGGTAAATCGACTTTGTTCAATGCATTAACCACATCGAATGTCATGGCTAAGGATATGCTATTTGCAACCCTTGACCCTACCTTACGCATGGCCGAGCTTCCAACGGGTCAAAAAATAATTCTAGCTGATACTGTAGGATTTATAAGCGAGCTTCCAACAGAATTAGTCGAGGCATTTAAAAGCACCTTAGAAGAGGTAACAGAGGCTGATTTCTTATTGCATGTGCATGATGCATCCTCGCCATTTCTGGAAGAAGAAGCAGAGGATGTAGATAAAATACTAGGGGATCTTGGGTTAGATGGAGATGAGCTCTCTGAAAAGGTAATTCACGTGCTTAACAAATCAGACCTAATTTCATCTGACAAACAACAAGAATTAGCACATATGTTTCCAAATGGGGCATTTTTGTCGGCGCTCTCTCACTCTAATTTCCAAAGCTTATTTAGGTTAATTGAGGACGCTATAAACACAGATTCTGCTGTTTATAGCTTCCATATCTCTTCTCGTTTTGGGGATGCTCGCGCTTACCTGCATCAGAATGGAATTGTGCTTCATTCATGCTTTAATGATGATGGTTTTGAGAGCTTAACGGTAAGGCTGTCTGATGCTAACTATCAACGCTTTACCACCCGTTGGCCAGAATATGATATCCCCGAAAAACGCACCTAAAAATCAAGTTAGACTAGTCCAATAGCCCCTTCTAAACGAATAAGAAGTAGGGATATAATATCATTTTAAACTAATAAATTTAGGGCAGTGTTTTTATGAAAACAATAATGTGGTTCCGTCAGGATCTAAGACTAGCCGACAACCCTGCTCTAATTGAAGCAGTGAATAGCGGTGAGATTATTCCAATATATATTCTAGACGACCATAATTCTGGCTCTCAGAAAATGGGCGCTGCAAGTAGGCTCTGGCTACACTATTCATTAGAATCGCTAGATAAGTCCTTAAACGGGAATTTGAAATTTTTTAAGGGACCTGCGGATAAAATTATACCTGAATTAATGCTCCAAACAAACGCAGATAAAATTGTATGGAACAGATGTTATGAGCCGTGGCGAATGACGCGTGATATATCCATTAAACAATATATCAAAGAATTAGGTGTTGAGGTAAAAAGTTTTGCAGGGTCGCTTTTGTGGGAGCCGCATCAAATACACAAATCCGACGGTACCCATTACCGCGTATTTACCCCCTTCTACCGTAGGGGGTGTCTTGCAGCCACACCGCCAAGAAAACCGCTGACAGCCCCAACTGATATTAAATATTCACCGCAAATTATAAATTCCAAAAATTGCACGCTACCTGAACTTGAATTATTGCCTATGCATAAATGGTCTCACACGATACTTAATGAGTGGAGGATAGGCGAGCGGGGTGCTGCCCAATCGCTTACTGAATTTCTTGAGAATGGGATTTCAAGCTACAAAATAGGCAGAAACATTCCCTCGCAAAAGTCGGTTTCCAGATTATCGCCAAGACTGCATTTTGGTGAATTATCACCAAATCAGGTCTGGTATGCGTCTCAAGACGTAATTGAGCCAGGAGATTCTAATTTAGATAGCTTTCTTTCTGAATTGGGCTGGCGTGAATTTGCCCATCATTTAAACGTTCATCACCAAACACTTGCCAATGAGAATCTAAACCCAAAATTCAATTCATTTGCTTGGAAAATGACACCTGATAGTCTTAAAGCATGGCAAACAGGCAGGACAGGCTATCCAATAGTAGATGCTGGTATGAGAGAGCTTTATCAAACAGGCTACATGCATAACAGGCTGCGGATGATTGTTGGCTCTTTTCTTGTCAAAAATCTTCTACAGCATTGGCACCATGGACGAGATTGGTTTCATGAGTGTCTGGTTGATGCAGATTTGTGTGTTAATTCAGCAAGCTGGCAATGGATTGCAGGATGCGGCGCGGATGCGGCACCCTATTTCCGCATTTTCAATCCGATCACACAAGGTGAGAAATTTGATGCTGATGGGGCCTATACACGCAAATGGGTGCCTGAATTAGCAAAACTGCCTAAAAAATATCTTTTTAGTCCATGGCAAGCACCCTCAGAGATATTAAAAGAAAGCGGCGTTCACCTTGGCAACTCTTATCCAATGCCTATCGTAGATCTTAAAACCTCAAGAGAAATGGCCCTTGAAGCTTTTTCAAAGTTACCAAAGTCAGCCTGATGGGAACAGTTAGATTAATATTAGGTGACCAGTTAGATCTTGGTATTGCGTCTCTTGCAGATATTGACCCAGAAAATGATCTGATTTTAATGGCAGAGCTTAAAACTGAGGCAACCTACGTAAAGCATCATAAGAAAAAAATTGCGTTTATCTTTTCTGCCATGCGTCATTTTGCAGAAGAATGTCGCCTAAAAGGATGGAATATTTGTTATATTGATTATGATAACCCTGATAATAAAGGTGATTTTATATCCCAATTACAATCGGTTATTGATGAATTCTCCCCCGACGCATTATGTATGGTGGAAGCTGGGGAATTCAGGTTAAGGCAACTATTTACTGAGTTTCAATTAGAGACATCCCTGCCTTTTGAAATCAGAAAAGATACACGGTTTTTTACCTCAGAAGAACGGTTTCGGGATTGGGCGGATGGCAGAACCCAATTAAGAATGGAATATTTCTATCGCGAATTAAGACGGGAAACCAACGTGTTAATGAGTGAAGATGGAACCCCTATCGGGGGAAAGTGGAATTATGATTCTGAGAATAGAGTTTCGCCAGATGCTAAAAAACATATACCCTCCCCTACTAAAATAAAACCAGATGAAATAACAAAAGACGTGATAGCGCTTGTCGGTAGTCGTTTCTCAGACCATTTTGGAAGTTTAGAGAGCTTTCATTATGCTGTCACAAGAAAAGAGGCGCTCCTCATTCTAGATAAGTTTATGGAAGAACGCTTGATAAATTTTGGCACCTTTCAAGATGCAATGTTAGTAGATGAAGCATGGATGTACCACTCCCATATTGGTTTATATCTGAATATTGGCCTACTCAGCCCAAAAGAAGTAGTGTTACGTGCTGAGCAGGCCTTTTATGAAGAGAATATGCCCTTAAACTCTGTAGAGGGATTTATTCGTCAAATACTTGGATGGCGGGAATATGTAAGAGGCTTGTACTGGTATAAAATGCCTGAATATGCGGAAATGAATTATCTTGAGTTAACAGCGCCCCTTCCTGATTTTTATTGGTCCGCACAAACAGATTTAAAATGCGTATCACAATCAGTTGCCCAAACGCGCGACCATGCCTATGCGCATCATATACAGCGTTTGATGGTATTAGGGAACTATGCGCTGTTAACAGGGGTTTCTCCAGAACAGTTAAATAACTGGTTTTTGAGTGTTTATGTTGATGCGTATGAGTGGGTTGAGCTTCCCAATGTAAGCGGAATGGTATTATTTGCAGATGGCGGAATCCTGGCAAGCAAGCCTTATGTTTCTGGCGGTGCCTATATTGATAGAATGTCCAATTATTGTGGCTCATGTAAATATAATGTGAAGAAAAAAACAGGCGAGGATGCTTGCCCCTTTAATTATTTATATTGGAATTTTTTGATGTCGCATGAGGATAAGTTCAAAAATAACCCTCGTATGGGTATGATGTATCGAACCTTATCGAAAATGAGCGATGAGAACAGAAACCAAATTCAAAAAGATTCACAAATCTGGCTTAACGCGGATCCGCAACGCATAAAAACTTTGATAATGTGATGCGCCCTAGAATTCTATCTCTATGCCTGTTTTTTTCCAGATTGGCATCTTTTGCATTACTTGCTTAAACAGATCAGATTCCAAAAACTGAGATAGGCTTTTATGTATATTTGGCAAATTCTGAGAATCAAACCAGTCAGGGTCTGCTATTCTAAACTGGCGGATAAAAGGCAGGCACATATAATCAAAGATTCCAATCGTTTTGCCAGATAAGTAAGGCATTTCTGAGAGCTTAACTTCTATATTTTCTATCCATAACATTGCCAAATCACGATGAAAATTCTTGTCTTTCGGCTCAAAACGAGCCGCATATTTATATCTGTCCAAATGATGTTTGAAATCATCATCTAACGATTCTAAGAATTGCGCACTCGCAGCTTTATCCGCATTCCATGAAACCAAAATATTATGGGGGTCGCTTACCGAAACTGCCCAGAGGATAATATCCATAGATTGCTCAAGAATTTGATCTGGTAAAACAAGCACTGGGACGGTTGCTTTTGGAGAGGCCTGAAGCAATTCCTTTGGTTTATCTTTCAATTCAATTTCACGCAACCTAACCGTCACATTACATTTTTTTAATATTAGCCGTGCTCTCATTGCAAAAGGGCATCTTCGAAAAGAATATAAAATGGGTTGTGTTTCAGCCATTAGATGAAAGTCTGCTCTCAAGCCTAAAATCATTACCTGTGACGTTAAAGGCCGATCCAAATCCGGTTACAATCACCCCCTTGTTTGGATTAATAGCAAATAAATGGAAATCGGAAAATTCTCGTATGACGGTCATGACAGGCCCATGGTGACTTGCAATCTCATCACAGAGCATATTAAATTCTGCCCCGCCTCTTTTTATCTCACTCACTTCTGCGGTAAATTTCAATCGAACACGTGCCCATATATTTGTGGCTGCTTTTTCATCCTCAATAATACTAAATAACACAGGTCTTTTATCTAGCATAAAGCGAACATGCCCTCCAAGTTCGCTTACATATATATAAAACACGTTATTTCTTCTTATATAAGGTGCAACACCCCATTCAATATTATCGCCGCTATCCGAACTGGTAGATATTTGGAGCGTTTTTGCCTGCTGCAATAACGCATCCCTTTTTGCGGTTACAAGGCTCAATGCTTTTTCATCATCCAAAGCCAATTTTATTCTCCCCTAAAAAAGGTAAATACTGACATAGTAGTGTTATGTGCCATTGTTTTAGCATTAAAACTAACATAGGTTAAATAGGTAAGAGAAAAACACCTCAGGCCGCGATATGAACCCCAAACTTAAGATAGAAATATTCGCGGATATTATATGCCCATGGTGCTATATTGGTAAAAAGCGCCTTGAAAAGGCATTATCTGAGCGCCCTGACATAGAGGTTACTATTGAATGGAAAGGGTTTTTATTAAACCCCTCCATACCGCAATATGGCATTGATAGAAGACAATATTTATTAACCAAGTTTGGACATGCTGCATCATCTGTTTATAGCAGAATAGAACAAGCTGGAAAATTATCTGGCATTGAATTTGATTTTGATGCAATCGAGAGAACACCAGATTCTCGCTCTGTTCACGAATTAATTATTGCAGCTGGAAGCGACGGCTACAGGTTAAGCGAGTTGTTTTATCAAGCCTATTTCCTAGATGGTAAAGATATAAGCAATTCCGATATCCAAGAAGAAATACTAGAAAGCTCAAACCTGTCCCAAATTTCTGAACTTAAAAAAATCACAGAAGCAAAAAAAATATTGGCATCAGACTTAACCCAAGCAAACCATTTAGGAATTGATGGCGTTCCGTTTTTTGTCTTTAACAGCCAGATTTCACTTGCCGGAGCACATCCAGAACATATATTGCTTACCGCAATCGATACGGCGGTTACGAGCTAGTCTAATAGGGCTTGTACCTGCAATAACTTACCCTTCAGATAATCAGCACGCTTCGTTACATCAGTTAAATCCTGTTTAATTACCAGCTTATGGTCTGCTCGCAATTGTACCCTGTCTTTTTGCGAGGCTATCCAGGCAATTAGTCGCTCTGGATTAGCAAATGAATTATGTCTAAACTGAACGGAGAACCCTTTATTACCTGCATCTATTTTAGCGATATTAATATTTTTAGATATCTGTTTTAATTCAACAATTTGCAATAGGTTTTTAACCTTATCTGGGATGGGGCCAAATCTATCTGTTAATTCCATTTTTATATCTTGAAGAGATGCTAAATCATAGACAGATGCAATTTTACGATAGAGTGAAAGCCGAACCGTTAAATCTTTAATATAGCTATCTGGTATCAAAACGTCAGTTCCAATACTAATAAGGGGTGACCAGTTATCTTCGCTTACGTCACTCTCCTCTTTATCTTCGCTCGTACCAGACTTTGATAAAGCAACAGCTTGGCGAAGCATATCTTGATATAATTCAACACCCACTTCCTTTACATGGCCTGACTGCTCATCCCCAAGTAGGTTTCCAGCACCGCGAATATCCATATCATAGGAGGCTAGTGAGAACCCTGCCCCAAGCTTGTCAAGGGTTTGCATTACTTCGAGCCTGCGTTTAGCCTGATTGGTGAGTGTTATTTGTGGGTCAGTTGTAAGATAGGCATATGCTCGTTGCTTGCCGCGCCCTACTCTGCCGCGTAACTGATATAGCTGGGACAAGCCAAACATGTCAGCACGGTGAATAATCATTGTATTTGCTGTGGAAATATCAATTCCAGACTCCACAATATGAGTGGATAATAATACATCTGCTTTGGCATCTGCAAAATCTGTCATGACCTTATCTAATTCTAGCGGGTTCATCTGTCCATGTGCTGAAAGAATAGAGGCTTCAGGAACCAGCTTTGTGATGCGATCAAACATTTTCTGCATATCTTTTATACGAGG
>ERZ802819.2273-NODE-2273-length-10904-cov-16.8221_pt1 | contig 10904 bp, 8 predicted proteins | sample MGYA00345647_ERZ802819 | MGnify/ENA primary metagenome ERZ802819 (study PRJEB30503, sample SAMEA104212355) | marine metagenome | biome: Westerlies Biome; feature: [SRF] surface water layer (ENVO:00010504) within the epipelagic zone...; material: water... | reverse complement strand
TCTATTATATTCACTAATAAATGGATACGATTAGTATTATTAGTCTGATCAGTATAAGCTCATATTGACTATTTCAAATCTGGCTAAACACAGCATTTGTGTAAGCATTGCCATATTTCGATAAGGTTGGTATTATAAATCCATGAGACATTCTCTTCCCATAGCTCCGCAGTTTTATGTAACCGCGCCGCAGGCCTGTCCTTACCTGGACAATAGGCAGGAGCGAAAATTATTTGCCGCTCTCCAAGGTGAGGATGCTCAGAGTTTGAATAGTTGCCTTTCCAAACAAGGATTTCGTAGGTCTCAAAATGTTTTGTACAGACCTACTTGTTTAGATTGCGCTGCCTGCCTTTCGGCGCGCATTGAGGTAAAACAGTTCTTTCCTAACAAAACACAAAAAAGAACGATTAAGACAAACAAAAATGTAAAACGCCGATCGACTTCTCCTTGGGCAACGGACGAGCAATTTGAACTCTTTAAGCGTTATTTGGACGATCGACACGCCAGTGGTGGAATGGCGGAAATGGATGTTTTTGAGTTTGCTGCAATGATTGAAGAAACTCCAGTCGATACGCGAGTCATTGAGTACGAACTCAACCAAAAACTGGCAGCTGCATGCCTAACTGACATAGTAGACGATGGTTTGAGTATGGTCTACTCGTTTTACAATCCCGACCTAGCAAAGTATTCGCTCGGGACATACATCGTTTTAGATCATATAAAGTTAGCTCAGAAGCTAGACTTAAGTTACGTATATTTAGGTTATTGGGTACCTGGAAGTTCTAAGATGGGATATAAGTCAAAGTATAGTGCTCTGGAGATTTATCATGAAAAAGAATGGAAAAAATTAATAGATGTTCCTAATATTTCATCAAAACTTCATCCTTTAAATACTGCTCCGGTAGCAGAGCAAGTCTCCGAATTAGATTTCCCAGGGTCTGAAGCAGTTCGTTAAAGTTATAGTATGGACCTTTAAGTTTTAATTACTTATAACTTTACTCAGAATTATTTAGGTAAATATGATGTCAGACGCTGCTAACCCAATGGAGGGAACACCTTTAATATCTCCATCTTCGACGGACCACTCACTTTATGAGACGGTTGTCGAGGGCTGTAGAACGGTTTATGACCCAGAGATTCCAGTTAATATTTATGATTTAGGTCTTATCTATACAATAGATATAAACCAAGAGAACGATGTTCGAATACTAATGACATTAACAGCCCCTGGCTGCCCTGTAGCTGGAGAAATGCCAGGATGGGTAGTAGATGCAATAGAACCCATAGCCGGAATAAAAAAAGTGGATGTGGAATTAATTTGGGAACCTCCATGGGGAATGGATATGATGAGTGATGAAGCAAAGCTCGAGCTAGGATTTATTTAGAGGCTAATATGTTTTCAATACCAAACAAACCACCTATTTCGCTAACTCCAAGGGCTGTTTCACACATCAAAGCGCTTATAGATAATTCTGAAGCACTGGCCCTTCGTGTTGGAGTAAAAAAAGGCGGCTGTGCTGGAATGGAATATACAATTGAGTACGTTAAGGAGTTTGATAAAAACGATGAGATTATAGAGCAAGATGGTGCTCGAGTTTTAATAGCACCTATGGCTCAAATGTTTTTATTTGGAACCGAAATAGATTACGAAACCTCATTGCTTGAAAGTACATTCAAGTTTAATAACCCAAATGTGTCTGAGGCATGTGGGTGTGGCGAGAGTATAAAATTTAACGATATCTAGATTTCAAGTGAGATTTTAACTTACGTGTTTGGAATGCGTGGCGTTAAAAGAAATGTCATCAGCAAAGTGTTATAAGCTGATAAAAATTTAAAAATCTTGGGGAACTCATGCGGAAACTTGTTGCTGGAAATTGGAAAATGAACGGCAACCGTGAAAATTTGCTGGAAATAAAAAAAGTATCTGACAGATTTTCTGGGTCTGACGTAGATATTATAGTTTGTCCCCCTTTTACACTATTATCTGCTGCAAAAGAAATTGCTGCAAATATATTTATTGGCGCACAGAACTTGCATGTAGACAATTCAGGAGCCTATACCGGCGAGATAAGTGCTGACATGCTAGAAGACCTCGGTGTTACACACGCTATTATTGGACATTCAGAACGTCGAACTGAATATAGTGAAACTAACGACGTAGTTGCTCGTAAGGTCAAAACTGCGTTGAAGAAAAAACTAAATGCAATTATTTGTATCGGTGAGTCTGAACTGGAGCGGAAAGAAAATAAAACATTATCCGTTTTGAAAGAGCAAATTTATGGATCACTAAAAGATATCACAGGTATTGAAAACATTATTGTGGCTTATGAGCCAATTTGGGCAATAGGAACTGGACTAACACCTAGCCTAGCCGAAATATCCACAACCCACGATTCAATCAGGTTAAACTTACTTGAGATGTATGGATCAAGTGCATCCAATATACCCATACTCTACGGTGGGTCCGTTAATGGATTAAACGCATCAGAAATTTTCAGTGTAGCAAACGTAAATGGTGCTCTTGTAGGGGGCGCATCGCTTTCTTTTGATACATTCTCGCCTATAATTAAAGCAATCGAAAATAAGACATAATAATTTTTTATCTGAAATGCAGTTAATTTCCCAAAACCCAACAAATAATGACTTTATTCAAAATCCTTACAAGTTTTACAAAAATTTTATAAGTAATGACTGCTTATATTTTTGGCAAGAATATAATATGCCTGCTGTTTTTGATTATGTGGGTCAGGAAATTTTGTTCAAAGATAAAAGATTCGGCCGCGAAAAATTAAAGGATCACTCCAACGTCCAAGAACGTCATCTAAACATGTTCAACCACGTCGAAACTAATTCTATGCTGGAACTTGAACCTCCAAAACATACTCGGCTTCGAGGTCTTGTACTGCGGGCATTTACAACTCGAAAAATAAATACATTACAAACTGAGATCGCGTTGCTCTCACATGAACTTCTTGATGACCTGAAAGTTGAAAATGTCGACATTCTTAAAGAGTTTGCTACTTTATTACCTGTAATCGTTATCGCTCGATTACTAGGCGTTCCGGAAAGTATGGCTAAAGATTTGCTTGGTTGGTCCAATGACATGGTTATGATGTACCAAGCTAGAAGGACGAAAGAATTAGAAATTAAGGCCAATTCTTCTACCAAAGAATTTGTGAGTTTTATGGAAAAATACATTGAAGAAAAAAGATGTGACCCCAAGGACGATTTAATTTCCCATCTCATTGCGGCGGAAGAAGAAGGCGATAAACTTTCAAAAGACGAATTAATTTCTACTTGTATTTTATTATTAAATGCTGGGCATGAGGCTACAGTACATACATTAGGAAATGGTATTAAAACAATTATCGAATACGGCAAAGAAAAAAAGTATCTCCTTCCAGAGTTCATAAGCGCTACTGTTGAGGAGATTTTACGATATGATCCACCTCTACATATTTTTACGCGCTACGCCTATGAGGACGTTCACTTTAGAAACCATAAATTCAAACGTGGAGACCAAGTAGCATTAGTAATAGGCGCAGCAGGAAGAGACGAAAAGATTTGGAAGTCGGCTTATAGTTTCAATCCATTTAGATCCACCAAGAAAAATCTATCTTTTGGTAGTGGTATCCATTTTTGTGTCGGAGCTCCATTGGCACGTTTAGAATTAGTTACGGCACTGCCAATTATATTCAATAAATTTCCCAACATAAGACTTTTGGACGAACCATTATATTCTAACCTTTATCATTTTCATGGCCTACGCGAACTTAATGTATCTCTAAATAATTAGTTTTGTTAAGAGGTACTTGGGGCTTAATCTTAATCTCTTCTAACAGTAAAAATGCTGCAACATTGTGAACCACTTCCTTCAAAATTATAAATTGGTAAAATTAAATATAATAGCGAGCATTTTACCTCTAGCTTTTTGAAAAAATGATTAACCATGGTACCGCAAGTTATCAGTGCTTAAAACTAGAATAAACCCAAGATGCTTAAGTTTATTTTCGAAAATTGTACCGATTTGCATTTGATGATTCCACAACTGATTCTTTGTATACATAAACTGCTTTATCAATCCGTACTCATTTTATCCGTTTTACGCATTATTTTACGTTAAATTCATAAACTAATGAAAGCCCAGTATAATATAGAAAATAAGGGATTTTTTTTTTGAAAATAAAAAAAATAAAAAAAAACGCCTGCACTAGGCAGGCGTATAGTTATTGAGGCAGGTTTCATACAGGCAAGAAACCTATCGAGCAGTAATACTTGTATATACTTTTCAGCGCTATCATCCAAGTATATTTTTATAAAAAGCAGGAACTAACTAAAGTAATTATACGAATTCTATTTTGAAATATGCATTAATCATTAAAATTGAGTTTTATTTTAAAGTTAGGTTTATTAATAAAATAATGATGATGACTTTAAATTTTGAATTGCGAGATCATAAATATGACTTCTATTTACCAAGACAGTTCACAGTGTATCTGCCCTAATCAATTTAACTTAGCTGAATATGTCCTAGAAAGTTCATCAGAAAATCCAAATAAAAATGCACTTGAAATTATTTCAAAAACGTCACAACGAACACTGACCTATAATCAACTAAAAAGGCGAGTACTTACTACCGGAAATGGGCTACTTAAGCTTGGAATAATGCCTGGTGATAAAATTCTATTTAGGCTTGAGAATACCGTCACATTCCCAATTGCTTACCTTGGGGCAATATCTGTTGGTATCATTCCAGTTCCTACTTCGAGCAACTTGACAGAGTATGAATTTAGGGAACTTGAAAAGATTATACAACCTGAAGCTATAATAACCTCAAAACCTGTAAATATAAATCAAGCCAATATTCAAGTATTTTCTGCAAAGGATATTGAAAATTTATCGCTTGGAACCGAACAAGCAAATTTCATAAGGGGCGATCCAAATAGACTAGCATATATTGTATTTACATCAGGAACATCGGGTCAACCACAAGCAGTTCGTCACGCACATAGGGCGATTTGGGCAAGGCAATCTATGTATTCTGATTGGTACTCGTTGACACAAAATGACCGGCTACTTCACTCCGGAGCATTTAATTGGACCTACACACTTGGTACAGGTCTACTTGACCCTTGGACTATAGGTGCAACCTCTATAGTTTTAGAAAACAACTCGCCCATCTCTGACTTACCACACGTAATAAAAAATTCCGAGGCTACTCTGTTTGCAGCAGTGCCCGGAATATATCGGAAATTACTAGAGCAAAAAGAAAAACTTGAATTTCCCAAATTGAGGCACTGCCTCTCCGCTGGAGAAAAATTGAGTCAAAGCATTCATGATAGATGGGAGAAACAAACCAATACATTTATATATGAAGCTTTTGGGATGAGTGAATGTTCAACGTTTATATCTACAAATAAGAAAATGGGACAAAATGTAAATATAATCGGCCGACCGCAGAAAGGGCGAAGAGTAGCGATCATTAATCAAACTTCATATCAGCCAGTACAACTAGGGGAAATTGGACTTATCTGTATTTCATCGAAAGATGAGGGACTAATGATCGGATACACAAACCAGAATGATATCAGATCAAATAACAACGAATGGTTTGCTACTGGAGATCTAGGTAAAATGAGTGCTGAAGGATTTATCGAATATTTTGGGCGGGCAGATGATACTTTAAATCAGGGCGGGTTCAGAGTATCTCCAACGGAGATCGAAAATGCTTTCGAGGATTTAGAAGGTCTCGATAGAATCGTTGTGTTCAATTTGGAAATCAAACAAGATACCAATGTGATAGCAGCAATGTTTGAAACTTCGATTGACCTTAATGAAAAAGACTTAAAAAAGCATGCAAAATATCGCCTTGCAAGTTACAAAACCCCGCGTATTTATATCAAAAGTGAAGCAATACCAACTTCAACTAATGGCAAAATATCAAGAAAAAATCTAAGTAAAATTGTTAAAGGACTCCGTAGTGGTTAGGCTGGATATTTATTCTGATCCGATTTGTCCATGGTGTTACATTGGGAAAACACATTTGGATAGAGCTTTGGAAGGTCTAACAGAAAACCCGTTTGAGATAAACTGGCATCCCTATCAACTAAATCCGGAGATGCCTCAAACTGGTATGGACAGAAAAGAATATTTGGAGAAAAAGTTTGGTGGTTCGAAGGGTATTATTGCAGCATATGGTACGATCTTTGAGCATACAAAAAAATTTAATATTGACTCAAATTTTGACAAGATAAAGGTTACTCCAAATACTATGCATGCTCACCGAATAATTCATTGGTCAGCGTTAGAAAACTGTCAGAACCAGATAGTCTCTGAATTATTTAAAGCTTATTTTGTTAACGGCTTTAATATCGGCGATAAGAAAATTCTGGCGAAGCTAGCATCTAAATATTTCATGGATGAAAAATCAATCCTTCGATTACTAGATTCAGATAATGACCATAATAAAGTTTCTAAAAAAGACCAGGCAGCGAGACAAATGGGAATCAGTGCAGTACCAATGTTTATAGTGGCTGAACATTACGCGGTATCAGGCGCGCAGACTTCAGATTTATGGAAACGTGTTATTAAAGAAATTCAAACTAAGATGACAATTTCTTGAAATTCAATATTGCAATAAACAAAAAAAAGAGGCCACTTATGACCTCCTTAAGTTTCGCCGTTCGGGCTCTTATGTAAGAACTGCTCGCTATATTTTTTGCCTGCGGCCCAAACGTCGTCAGAGACAAGCGCACTTGCCCCTTATCTGCTTAACTACAACCAGATGTACCCCCACAAGTGTTGCACTTCATACAAGTACCATTTCGCACTAACGTGTAGTTACCACACTCTGAACATGGATCTCCTTCATAGCCTTGGAGTTTTGCTTTCGCTCTCGCATCCGCTGACGGATCAACTTCTAAGGCTATAGGCTGAGTTTTTATTATAGTCTCTACGTTGGCACTCGATTGATCTGATAAATCACTACTTGTTTCTTGCTGCATCAGCTCTTGCGGCAGTCTCTTTCTTAAATAGCCAGTAGAACTTATTTGTTTCAAAACCTCCAGAGAACGCGTTGCAGCTGTATCAGAGATTTCTTTTACATTTGGCATGCCTTCATGACTGCCAAGGCCTATATCATCAAAACTGGCACCCTCTGGCTTGACGTGCGCCAAATCAGTTCGGTCAAGGTAGCTAACTGCTAGTTCTCTGAAAATATAATCTAAAATTGAAGTCGCATTTTTAATACTGTCGTTGCCTTGCACCATACCAGCTGGTTCAAACTTTGTGAAGGTGAACGCGTCTACAAACTCTTCGAGAGGAACGCCATATTGTAATCCCACTGAAACTGCTATGGCAAAATTATTCATCATAGCACGGAAACCCGCTCCCTCTTTATGCATATCAATGAATATTTCTCCAAGAGACCCATTCGAATATTCGCCGGTTCGCAGATATACTTTATGACCACCCACTATTGCTTTCTGGGTATAGCCCTTACGCCTCTCTGGCATCTTCGAACGCTCTTTATCCTTTAGAATTTCTTTAATGACAACTTTTTCGATGACTTTTTGTGCTAAAGTAGCAGCCTTAACCTGCACATTACCCTGCTCCATAATTTCTGCCGCTTCATCATCATCCTCAAGCAATGCTGCCGCTAGTGGTTGTGATAATTTGGAGCCGTCTCTGTATAGGGCATTTGCTTTAACACCTAATGACCAAGAGAGCTCATATGCTTTTTGACAGTCTTCTATCGTTGCATCATTTGGCATGTTGATTGTTTTTGAAATAGCCCCTGATGTAAACGACTGTGCTGCTGCCATCATATATATGTGACTATTTACAGATAAATATCGTTTACCACTCTTCCCACATGGGTTCGCACAGTCAAAAATATGATAATGGGATGTGTTCAAGTGTGGCGCACCCTCCAACGTCATGGTTCCGCAGACATGGTCATTAGCCATTTCTATGTCCGACTTGCTGTAGCCAAGGTGCCGAAGTAAATCAAAATTGCTATCCACCAACTTTTCTGCAGGTATCCCTAACACTTCCGTGCAAAAATCTGCACCCAACGTCCATTGATTAAAAACAAAACGGATATCGAAAGCAGAGCCTAGCGCCCCTTCAACTTTGTCGATCTCTTGCTGTCCAAAACCATGGCCAATCAGGCTTGTATGATTTATCCCAGGCGCATTACCTATGGTCCCGTGACCTACTGCATAGGAGACTATTTCCTCTATATTGGCCTCTGAATACCCAAGCTTTCTGAGAGCTGCCGGTACCGATTGATTAATGATTTTGAAATACCCACCCCCTGCTAGCTTTTTAAATTTAACTAACGCAAAGTCAGGTTCAATCCCAGTTGTATCACAGTCCATGACCAAGCCAATGGTACCAGTCGGCGCTATCACAGAAACTTGTGCATTTCGGAAACCATTTTTCTCACCAAGAACCAAAGCTTCGTCCCAGGCGCCTAGGGCCTTCTCAATTAATTTAGGATCCGGACAATTGTCATGATCTAGGGCCACTGGTTTGACACGCAAACCCTCGTATCCAACATCTAGGCCTTTTGCCGCATTTCTGTGATTTCTTATCACTCTCAGCATGTGATTTTTATTTTTTGCGTAGCTTGGAAAAGCGCCTATTTCTGCTGCCATCTCCGCACTCGTGGAGTATGCCACGCCAGTCATAATGGCGGTCAATGCTCCACACAAAGATCGCCCTTGGTCACTATCATAACCTAAGCCCATGTTCATTAATAGGCCGCCAATGTTTGCGTATCCGAGCCCCAAGGTGCGGAAGTCATAGGACCTCTGCGCGATCTCTTTGGATGGAAATTGTGCCATTAACACAGATATTTCGAGTGTTATGGTCCAAAGCCTAGTAGCATGAATATAGTCGTCTACCTTAAATTCGCCATTTGAGAGAAATTTTAGCAAATTCAAACTTGCCAAATTACAAGCGGTATCATCCAAAAACATATATTCCGAACATGGGTTTGATCCTCTTATCTCTCCATCTTCAGGGCAAGTGTGCCATGCATTAACTGTATCATGGAATTGAATTCCGGGGTCTGCGCAGGCCCATGCGGCATGACCAACATCCTCCCATAATTTACGAGCGCGTATCGTGCGTGCGGTTGCTCCATCCACTCTATTTTTCAAATGCCATTCATCATCATTTTTAACAGCATCAAGAAATGCGTCAGTTACTCTTATGGAATTATTAGAATTCTGCCCTGAAACTGATGCATAAGCTTCGGAATCCCAATCTGTATCGTAGGTTGGAAATTCAATTGCCGAATATCCCTGCTTTGCATAGTCAAGAACTCTTTTAATATAGGTCTCTGGGATCAAAGACTTTTTAGCTTCTCTGACCGCGGCTTTTAACGCATCATTTTTTTGCGCATCAACAGCGTCTTCAAGGTCGCCGTCCCACTTTTTAATCGCTGCAAAAATCTCGTTCAGTTTAGCTTCGTGAATTTTTGATCCCGCAACTATTGATGCTACTTTTTGTTCTTCTTTTACCTTCCAGTTTATGAATTCTTCTATATCCGGATGGTCTGCGTCGCAAATCACCATCTTGGCGGCACGACGTGTTGTCCCGCCCGACTTGATTGCACCGGCAGAGCGGTCCCCTATTTTGAGAAATCCCATCAGCCCAGAGGACTTACCGCCACCGGATAGCGGCTCACCATTTCCCCTGAGTGAGCTAAAATTCGTCCCAGTGCCAGACCCGTACTTGAACAAACGCGCCTCGCGGACCCAAAGATCCATTATTCCACCTTCGTTTACAAGATCGTCACTTACAGACTGTATAAAGCACGCATGCGGCTGAGGATGTTCATAGGCGGTTTTTGATTTAACGAGCTTTCCAGTTTTGAAGTCTACGTAATGGTGGCCCTGGCTTGGACCATCAATCCCATATGCCCAATGTAACCCTGTGTTAAACCACTGCGGACTATTTGGCGCCGCCATTTGCGCAGCAAGCATGTATCTCATTTCATCGTAATAAGCCCTTGCATCTTTCTCATTCGAAAAATAACCGCCCTTCCAACCCCAGTACGACCAAGCCCCCGCTAGACGGTCGAATACTTGTTTAGATGACGTTTCCCCCGTGAAAGACGCGTCTGAAGTCGGCACCGATCGCCACAAGAATTCAGGTACACCTTTTTCCTTAACTTTCTTTGTTTCAGTGGGAACACCTGCTTTGCGAAAATACTTTTGTGCAATAACATCGCTTGCAACCTGGGACCAACTCCTTGGCACCTCTACGTTTTCTAGCTGAAAAACTATGGATCCATCTGGATTTTTGATTTCAGATGATGTCAGTGCAAACTCTATGTTTTCATACGCACAGTTCCCAGCCGTCGTAAAATATCTTCCTATCTTCATTATGTCCCGCCTACTTTTTGCTTTTTTCGTTAAGCTCTCAATGTACCTTGATGAGCCATGAATTTGACCAACCACCATCCTAGATAAAGATACGACGCTTTACCCATTGGGCACTACATGTAGTATGTGATTGATCGAGTGACCACAATTTGACGTAGGTTGCCCACAAAGGCAATAGATAAATTTCATAAATTTGCGAAAAACTTTCTTGACTCGCGCTTCTATTTATTTTCGGGCCAAAAAAGAAAAATCAATTTATAAATGATTTTTATTTGTGAACTTTAAAATGTAATAATTTTGGACATTTACAAGCAAAAGTTAATAACGCTATCGCCAAAATAAACTCACAAGGTGATTCATCTCAGTTTACAAAAAATTTACAGAAAAAATTTTTTTTACAAAACACAAGCCAATTTAGTTAAACAAAATTCCTTTTGGCGTATTTTTTTTGATGGTCGGGACGGCAAGATTCGAACTTGCGACCTACGGTACCCAAAACCGTCGCGC
>ERZ802819.2272-NODE-2272-length-10908-cov-5.86391_pt1 | contig 10908 bp, 5 predicted proteins | sample MGYA00345647_ERZ802819 | MGnify/ENA primary metagenome ERZ802819 (study PRJEB30503, sample SAMEA104212355) | marine metagenome | biome: Westerlies Biome; feature: [SRF] surface water layer (ENVO:00010504) within the epipelagic zone...; material: water... | reverse complement strand
CCCGGTTAGATCGCTCACTATAATATTTCACGGGTGTATGACGTTCTTGTGAATGTTGATGGGCGAGATGTCGGATCTGTTGCCGCAGATGTTGAACGTTCTGTTAGCACCCTTGATCCACCAGATGGCGTGAATACAACGCTCCGTGGGCCAGTCGTCACGATGAAGGAAGGAACAGCCGTTATTGGATGGGGCCTTGCTGTTGCGACTCTGCTTGTTTATCTCGTCATGCTGGCTCAGTTCCGGTCGTTTGTTGACCCTCTGATTATTATGTTGGCGGTTCCTCTGGGATTGGCTGGTGTCGTTGGCCTGCTCTATCTCACAGACACAACCCTGAATATCCAGTCACTTCTTGGCACCCTTATGATGATTGGGATCGTGGTGAACAATAGTATTTTGCTTGTCGATCGTGCGAATGGAAATCTGCTCGTAGGTCAATCACCAGAAGAAGCCATTGTGGCTGCCACTCGTTCGAGACTGCGGCCCATTCTGATGACATCTCTGACGCTCTTGGCGTCGATGGCGCCGTTTTGTTTCCGTCTTGTGCCAGGAACAGAAGCAATGATTCCTCTTGCACGAGCACTTGTTGGCGGCATGGCCGTGTCGACTGTTCTGACACTTTTTCTCATTCCTTGTGTCTGGTTTCTAGTGAAACGCAGACAGCAGGTGGCTGTCTGAGAAGTTCTGCACCCGTTTCAGGTCTGAGTTGCGTGCAGAAAGCGTGAGTGTTCGAACACAGAATCTATCTTTGGTATGATTTCATCGTTCAATCTGAACGTCATAAGTCAAAAGGGGTGAGGCACATTGATGGCACATTCACGTATTTTTAGAAGTTTTGTAATTGCACTTTGTCTAGTTGGCAGTTCACAGGCGTGGTCTGCCGATGATCGTCCAAATATTGTGCTGATCATGGCGGATGATTTGGGATTTGCAGATCTTGGGTGCTACGGTTCAGAAATTAGAACACCACATATCGATCAACTGGCGGCACAAGGACTGCGTTTTTCTCAGTTTTACAATACCGCAAAGTGCCATTCCTCTCGTGTTTCACTTCTTACCGGACTCTACTGTGATCAGGCAGGTGGAGAGTCGCTTTCTCGGGGATCAACCATCGCTGAGGTACTTGGCGACGCGGACTATTTCACGGCGATGGTAGGCAAGTGGCATCTTTCTAAGCAGCCAACGGATTTCGGTTTCCAGAGATATTGGGGTCACCTTTCTGGTGCAACGAATTTTTTTACTGGTGATAATACATTTCGTCTGAATGGGGAGGAGTGGTCAGTGCCGGCCACACTCAATGGACGCCCGTTCTATACAACATACGCTGCTATTGATTTTGCTTGTGACTTTCTTGACGAAGCCCCTTCTGACAAACCGTTCCTGCTTTACACCGCATTTAATGCACCGCATTATCCACTGCAGGCTCCAAAGGAAGCCGTTGAGAAATATCGAGGACGCTATGACGCCGGCTGGGATCAACTGCGGAAAGAGAGACACGCAAAGCAGCTTGCCAGTGGGCTTTTACCACCGAAATGGAAGTTGAGTCCACGCCCCGAGCATATTCCGGCCTGGAATACTCTGACACAAAAGGAGCAGCAATGGGAGGCTTCCCGGATGGAAGTGTTTGCTGCGATGGTGGAAGTACTTGATGAAAACGTTGGCCGACTCGTTGAGAAACTCAAAGCGATGGGGGTCTATGACAACACGCTGATTCTCTTCTGCTCTGACAATGGGGCCTGTCCATTTGAACGAACACGTGGTCGTGGTCTCGCTCCATGGGATCCAGAGTCGTATTGGACATACGATGCAAGCTGGGCGCATGCCGGCAACACGCCATTTCGACTTTATAAACAGAATCAGCATGAAGGTGGTATTTCGTCACCACTTGTTGTGCATTGGCCTGCAGGCCTTAAGACATCGCCTGGTTCCTACACCAGTCAACCTGGACATTTAATTGATTTCATGGCGACGTTTCTTGATGTTGGGAACGCAACCTATCCGAAGCAGGTCGGTACACGTGCAATTGATCCGTTGCAAGGTCTTTCGTTAAACCCAATCTTTCGTGGCGAGCAGAGAAAGCCTCACGACACGTTGTACTTTCACTTTGGAACAGACCGTGCGCTCAGGCAGGGTGACTGGAAACTCGTCTCAGCGAAACGTGGTCGATGGGAACTGTACAATATGGATTCCGACAGAACTGAGCTTCACGATCTTTCTGCTGAGCAGCCCGAACGTGTGAAGGCGATGTCCGCAGAATGGTTTGACATGGCGAAAAACATTGACCGTGTGAAGGGTAAGCAACTTGCACCAGTCAAAGAAGAACTTTCAGACATTGGCTTCCGGAAGGACACGTCTGACCAGCTTGCTCCGGAAGATTCAAAGTAAGTCCGCATGCCCTGTTAAATGATTGCTAGGGTAAGCCGCCAGTCTGTTTAAGTGCTGGTTGCGGATTCACTCAGGGTTAAAAGTGGTCTTTCGCGTTCTCTTTATTTTCTTTTTTGGTGCCAGAGGGTTTTCAGTTACAGGAATAGGCAAACCATCGTCTGGTTGATCCCACAAGCGGTATGGGTCGTCCAGTCTTCGCATTTCTGCAAGAAGGAGCTGTTCCATCTTCGCACGCTTTTCGGCATGCATTATTTCATCAGCGAGATTCTTTTGGTTGGGATGAGGTGTGAATCCAGTGAGTGTTGTGACGCCCTTGTGATGATGGTCCATAAGAAATTCATGCGGGTTGTCAGCGATATTGAAAAGCTGCGTTTCCTGAATGCCATCTTTTGTCGACTCATATTTGATTAGCTTCCAGTCACCACTTTGAACTGTTCGAATACCTGGCTTGGAACCACCACAATACGCGCCATAAAGAACGTCACGTACTGTGTCTGATTTCCCTTCCAGAACAGGGCGAAAGCTGATTCCTTCATTTGTTACAGGGGCGTCAATACCCGTGAGGTCGCAGAGTGTTGCAAGGACATCAAGCAGGTAGACATTTCCTTGGACGCGCGATCCGGCTTTGATGCCGGGGCCTTTGGCAATGAGAGGAATCCGCCATGTGTGCTCATACAGGTTCTGCTTTCCCTGAAGGCCATGTCTGCCGATCGCCATACCGTGATCGGCAGTGTAAAAAATATAGGTATTCTCCAGTTCATCCATGGAGTCAAGTTTCTGCAAAACTCGTCCAATCTGAATATCGATATTTTCACTGCATGCGAATTCACGTCCAAGTTCATTGCGAATCGTCTGTTCGTCACGATTCGTCCAGACGCCTCTGACAGCAACTTCATCCCGAACATCCATGTGCGTGTTATCAAAAGGATGAGCAGGGAGGTAGTTTGGTGGAAGTCGCGGTTGTTTTGAGTTGGCAGGGGGCAGCGTATCTTGATCGGTATGGTTAATGGCACCATATTTCGATAGGAGTTCTGGCCTACCATCGCGCGTGTCATGGGGATGAGAAAAGCCAAAATAAATTAGAAATGGGTTGGAGTCTTTTGAGTCTTCACGACTCTGAAGGTATTCCAAAACCTGTTTGGCGTGCCAAGGGCTGCCCTTTTCATCGGTGGCACCGCGACGCGTTGCATCGTGCCGTACCGTAAAGTGCTCATTGGCAGCTGCAAAACTATTCCCATTTTTACATGTCCGCATGGTGTTGTAACCAGCTTGATTAAAAACAGCAGGAAGTGTGTGCTGTGGAAGATCTGGTGGCACAAGACGGGGATTGGTTCCATGTGGGTTATTCAGCCGTCCAGGTTTGTCTGGGATGTGCCAAAGGGTTCGGCCCGACATGATCATGTGTCGTGAAGGAGTACAGACACCGCCAACCCATGCGCCCATGTGATATGCCGAATCGAAAACCATGCCTTCAGCAGCAAGTTGATTGATAACGGGTGTCTCGAGAATTGAAGACTGGTTATAGACCTGCAGGTCAAACGGGGATTGGTCATCAACAAGAATGAACAAGATGTTGGGGCGCGTATTGGGTGCAGAGAATGCTTTTGATCCCGTGCATAAAATGAATGATAGGAATACGAAGGGAAATGCTGATAACAGCTTTTTCAAGAGAAGATCAGACATGACAGGATTCCATTGAAGAAAGTACTCGCCGCAAAGATTACTACTCACTATATCAAAGTGAAGAACCTGAAATCTTCTGAATGTTCAATCAAGTCGACGTTCAGTGGAGTGTTGGTGCTTTCAAGGCAATTTTTTCAATAGCAAGCATTGAGCGGACTGCATGAAGAATAGCAACAGGGGTGGGGCCATCACCATGAATACACAGAGTGTGTGCGTCAATCGGTATGTTCGTATTCGACGTCGTTCGTATTGCGTTTTTGATCACAATATCATGAGCCTGTGCGGCGGCATCATGTGTATCAACGATTAACGACTCAGATTGCCGTCGAGGTACGAGTTTTCCTGACTCCGCGTAACGCCTGTCGGCAAAGGCTTCAAGAATAACGGTGAGCCCTTCTGCTTGAGCAATTGCTGCAAGATGGCTGCCTGCTGCCGCATAGAGAAAAAGCTGTGGCCAATCTGTTTTTAAGCAACGACTTACAGCAAGGGCCAAGTCTTCCTCGCTTCCAACCTGATGGTAGAGCGCGCCATGAAGCTTGACATGATGCAGGTCATCACCAGCAACAGCAGCGATTCTCGCCACTTGGTTCATGACTAGGTCGGCAGCCGCTTCTGGGCTTATGGGGAGTGGCCGGCGACCGAAGTGTTCAGGGTCTGAGTGGCCCGGGTGGCCGCCAATTGCAGTGGCGTGGTGACGCGCACTTGATACCGTTTCTTGAATCAACTTGAGATTACCCGCATGCTCGCCGCAGGCAATATTAACTGAACTGACGAGTGGCATAATTGCAGCATCATGCTCGCCACCCTCGCCAAGGTCGCAGTTCAGATCAATACTCTGTAAATCGTTTGTCATTTTGCCTTCCCAGCCAAGCCGAGTGCGTGGGTGATACCTTGTTGTGCCGTTGCAAGGATGTCGTGTTGATGACGGTACAGTCGATGTGCGTCTGCGAGGGTTGTTTCAGAAAAACAGACGGTGTCACCTGGCCGAAGTTGCGCTGCACGAGGCAAATCAGCAGCAATCACCTGGCCCAGCACTGGATAGCCACCGATTGTCTGAGCGTCACAAAGAAGAAGAATCGGTTTCCCATCAGGGGGAAGCTGGATTGTTCCAGGAAGCACGGCCCGAGAAAGTGAAGTGGCCGGCAATGGTGGAAGTGCCCCATGAAAACGAATACCCATTCGGTCACTTTGTGCAGTGACATTCATTGGCGTGCTTGTCATGACACGATGTGCAGATGAGACAGGTCCCTCAGGAAGAATCCGAAGTGTGCATGGGCTCGTGGGGAGTGGGACTACGTCGTTGGCGAGGCTCCAGGTTGTCGAAAACGAAGTCACAAGCGGCTCACCGATAGCGAGTTGATCTCCAGTTTGAAGAGATCTTCCGCCGTGTCCTCCAAGTTTTGCTGGCATGTACGTGCTGCAGCTATTCAGAACGAGAGGCACACAGAACCCTCCAGCCACAGCGAGGTAGCCTCGGCATCCCTTTGCTACATGTCCAAGGTGTAAGGTGTCACCGCGTCGGACACGGATTGGCCGTAACGTAGCGAGTGAATTATTCGTAGCACCAGCAATCGCGATGAAACAATCTGTTTTAAAGTGCACTGTGGGTCCGAGGAGTGTGTACTCAAGCACTGCCGCATTCTCTGGATTGCCGAGAATACTATTTGCGAGTATGGCAGAGACTCTATCTGCAGCGCCGCTAGAGGGAACACCAGAAGCACGAAATCCACTGCGGCCAAGATCCTGAACGGTTGTCATGAGTCCCGGTTCGAGGATCGTGATATAGTTTGGTGTCGTCCCTTTTGGTTCAGCAGTAGTTGCGTGGTTGGGTGCCGGATCCGCATGGTTCGTTTCGTAAAAACGGACTCGATCACCGGGCTGCAAGAGGGCAGGGGGCGAATGTATCGGATCGAAGAAAGTGGTATCTGTTCGTCCGATCAGATGCCAGCCACCAGGGGTTTCGAAAGGGTATACGCCGGTCTGGCTGCCTCCAATACCCACGGACCCAGCAGGAACACGCCGTCGAGGTGTGGAAAGACGTGGTGTTTCGAGTGTCTTTGGAAGGCCCTCAAGGTATGGAAAGCCCGGTACAAAACCGATCGCAGTCACCACATATTCCGGTTCTGTGTGCAACTGGATAAGTGTTTTGCTGTCAATCGCATGAGCGCGGCAGACTGCGTCGAAATCAGGGCCGGACTCTCCGCCGTACCGAACCGGCACGTCATGAAGCTTTCCGCTAGTCGGTGGAGACTGCGGCTGCGCCAGTGCAGCATGTACTCTGGCTTCGAAGGTAGTAAGGCAATCAATAAGCAGGGGGTCATAAATCACTGTGACGCGGTCAGGTGATACAACAACATCACCTATTCCACGAATAGATAATTCGCGAATGGCATTCGCTATGGACGAGAGTGTCTGTAGACGCTCTCCGAGGCTCGTCGGGTCAGTTAAAAGTGAATATTCAACGGCGGTGTCACCAATGAAGCGGGTTACGATTCCGCCACGTGTGGTGCTCGTTGATATGTCACGAATAGAATCCATAGACGAGATGACCCGGAGAAATCATTCTGATAGATACTACGACCCGTCGGGTTCAGGATTTCTTGAATCTCTGTCCCCGGTGTCATCTTCAGGTGGGTCATCAAGCATTTTTGCAAAGTTGAATTCATCGTCACCAAATCCATGCTTCAGTGAAAAGCCGTCATCGTCATTGTTTTCCGGTTTATCAGAGGGCTGGGTGTTTGGCTTGGGTCGTTCAGTCGGGGTCCCTTGCGGTCGTGATCGTAGACGTGCAGAAAGATTCGTAAGCCATTCATCACTGGGGAATTGGTACGGCCGAAACTTTTCGAGTGTGCCTGTCTCTTCTTGCACAAAGAGGGCTCGCTGCTCTCCGAGTCTTCCTGCGGCCGGATTTTCTACAAGCTGACTTGAATCCGTGCCACTCATCTGGAAAAGGACCCGAAGTTCAAATTCTTTGAGGGTGCCGCGTTCAAATGTGCGTTGAAGGTTTGTGAGTGAATCACACCAGATGACGGCGTGGATACCGACGGTTGGTCCATCCTTCAGAATTGTAACGAGTTGTTGGGCTGGAGTTGCTTCCTGTTCACCTGACATTGAAAAGCCAAAGTCATTTTCGTTGCGCCTGATTTCACGGAACCGAGCCAGATCGCGAATGACGACAAAAACTGATTCCGCATCCAAAATCTGCTCGTCAAGTCTCCGTTGGACTTCGGCAGCCAGATCACGAAAGGCGTCAACAACTCCGAGACGGCTGACCACTTCTATGTCATGTGGAAGAAACTCTGTCAGCCTGCTGAGCATGGTATCGGGGTGTTCTTCGGCAATAGCCGGCTCAAAGAGAACAAACCGACTCGCCTTTCCGATTGCACCGCCAGGGTAGGGGTCACTGCCCGCTGCCAGGCTTACTGTGGCCATTGATAAAATACTGGTGGCGAGATCTTCTCGCTGACCGACGATGAGTAGGTTTGTACCGCCCTGACGCCGAAATGCTGCAACCGTCGGATCCTTAATGGCAATGGCATCACCGAGCCAGGCCATTGGCGCTACTGGCGGTTTGCCGTTAATTGTTCCTATATCGATAAGTTCTCGAAGCAGCGTATTCGCATCAGGATTAGCAGCATCATTCCCGTCAAAAACCAGCCTGGGTAGTTCTGGAATATCTTTCCGTGAGTCGGCGAGTTCTCTGAGTTTACCGAGATATCTTTCACGTCTCTCTTCGCCAAGCCAGACCACCTGAAACGGATGGTTCCCTTCAACCATGCCGTTGGCATCATTGTAGATTGCTTCACCAGGACGTGTCAGAAGCCTGGCGGCTGTGTTGTCCTCACTCAGAATCAGACTGCTATCAGCTTCGTTGCACTGAAGGGCAACCCGAACAGCCATCTGTCCCATCGTGGCTCGCGGGAGACTGTATGAGCCACCAAGTGTCTGAGATCCAAGGAGTACATGCATGCCGAATGCTCGACCCTGTCGTACGAGTCGATCCAGAACAAGAGAGCAATCTTGCGCAAGTTTGTCATCTTCAACAAACAATTCCTGAAACTCATCAATGATGAGCATGACACGCGGCATTGGCTCAGGGTGCCCGCTGGCTCGGTAGCCCGCCAGATCTTGAACTGATAAATCACGGAAGAGATCGCCGCGTTTTTTCAGTTCGCGATCAAGCTGTTCAAGCACAGAGAGCCCAAATTCGCGTTCACTTTCAATAGCGATGACACGGGCGTGTGGAAGTTTGTAATGGTCATACAGCTTGAACTCGACGCCTTTTTTAAAGTCAATGAGGTAAAACTGAATCTCATTGGGACTGTAGTTGAGAGCAAGGTTCGTAATCAATGCATGCATCATGGTTGACTTGCCGGAGCCAGTCTTTCCAGCGATGAGGACATGCTGGCTTGTTCCTTTGCCAAGACGCATCGATTGCGTTTTCTTCGCACCCGCCGGGCCGAGTGGTACGTTGATTTCTTTAGAGGTGTCACCAGTCCACCATTTGTCCTCAGGAGGGGCAACTCTGTCGAACGGTACTTCGACGCGCTTCGCTGCAACAGCCGCTTGGCCAACTCGATTGATGATCTGGGTGAAAACCTTGTCCTCAGGCGATGTCTCTGGGTGCAGAGGCCACTTTGAAAATTCTGGGTCGACCCAGGTAAACGTGCCACCCTGTAATGTGAGATTCGTTGTATTTGATTCGATGTCGCTGAGCGTAAAACCAGACGGCAGTGTTTGCGTGGTATCCACCGAAAGAATAGGAAAGACACCACAGCGAGCACCCGAGCTTGCAATACTTGCCAGTCGACGAGCAGCAGTCTCTGTGAAGTTTGCCGGGAAATTAGCGATTGCCACAAAGCGGTATGGTTCCGGAACTTCTGCTTCAGCATTGTATTCACCGATCGTCCGGTATTCGTTCCGCAAATACTTTTGAATGACCATCTCCATTTGTTCAGTGATTAATTCAAGTTGCTTGTCGATCTGTCCAGGTTCGGTCCAGATACGGCTCGATACGAGCAATTCGTCGTGGTCGGCGAGATGCATAAAGCCAGCAAATTGTTTGCCGAGACCAAGAGGATCAATAATTGTGAATCGGCTTTGGCCGGGTGGTAGGCCTGAGGCAATTCGAAGCATCACTGCTTGGAGAAGACTTGATGCAGCCTCTTTTTCTTCTGGCGTCGATTTAATGAGCAGCGCGGCTTGATCTGGGCACGGAATAAAAGCAGGCTGCTGCCATTCTGAAGGACCAAAACTGTTGAGTGAAGCATGCTGAGACAGCCCTCCATCAATCGACTTCATGGATAAATCAAGATGTCCGAACCGAATGCCAGGAGGTGTTGTTTCTGGAAGCTGTGCGGAGCCGTCTGATAAGACCTCCCACGCTGGAAAGGACTGAGAGTCAATTACGTTCGCGGCTGAAAAAATACGGTCTGTTTGTTCCCGGGTCGATCTCCAACGATCAGTCATCTCTTGCCACCGTTTATCTTTAGCACCTGCAAACTGTTTCTGCTTTTCTTCGCAGTCGGCTTTTATGGCATCAATCTTTTCACGGCCTTTTGCTTCAATAGCCTTTATCTTTGGTGGATACGTTTCATCGAGAACAGCAAGGCCACGGGCTCTCTTGTCTTTGATCACGTTGCATCCTGCTTTATATTTTTCCTGAAGAGTAGCAACAGCGACTTCTTTTTTTGATCCGGCAGAGGCCGACCCAGCTGCGTGTCCACCGTGCTTCTTCTCCATGTCGCGTTCGTGCCGTTTGTCGAGCTTGTGCTTATCTCGCTCTAATTTCTCTGCAATGACATCAAGGCAGCCTGTATGACAAAGCGTGAGGAGCTGCCTTTTTTCTGAAAATTCTTTCACTCGCGTTTCAAGCTCAGTGCGCGCCATTTTCTTCTTTCCCGACTGCCAGAAGAAGCCTCCGCTAAGCCCTCCGAGGAGCGTCACAAGGCCTGTAATGACGGCAATGATAGTGATGGGGAGGTCTGATTCACTCATCGTGAGTGGGACGGCGACGGCTGCAGCGAGGAGACCGGCGAGAATGCACGGTGTGATGATGATCGAGGCCGTGACGCCATCAGAAAAGGCCCATCGAACGCTTGGTAACGCTCTCATGGCCTTTGCGTCATTTTTGAGTTCTTCGATCAGTGTTTTGAGGTATTCAATCAGCTCTTTGCCTTCAGGTAAAGAAGGGCCCGTTGGTTCTACGTGGACGGAATCCCCGGTGAATTCTTCGTCGGGGGTGTTTTCCTGAGCAGTGGGAAGCAGTGAAGAGGCTGTTGCAACGTTCCATTGAACGAGTTTGTCTTGGAACTTCTTGAGATCGTTATCAAGTTGTTCGATAGTTTGATCTAGCGATTCAATGAGACGAGACGTTTTTCTTTCAGCATCTTCTTTCTGTTGGTTGAGTGATTCGCCCGCAGAAAGGGCCTCGAATTCGAGATCGTCAGTTTTCTCTTTTTCAACTTCTTCCCATTCTCTGAGAATCTGCTCCTCTCGCTCTTTCTTCTGCTTGTCAAGTGTTGCCTGTTGGGCCTGCACTTGGCCTTCGAGACGCTTTTTGTCCTTCTCGAAGTCAGCATTGAGTGAAACAATCTGGGTCGTACAGCGGTCTTTGATTGCCTGGAGTTTTTTTTCTGTGTCTACATTCAGTTGTGCGGACTCTTCGTGAAATTTTGTCTCGATTGCTTTTTCGAGTTTCGCTCGCTGAGCTGCCTCTTTACGAAGTGTGGTCATTTGTTCCCGAAGAAGATCACGGTCATAGTATGACCGTTCGTCTAATTCAGGCGTACGCGTCTGGGTTTCAGGAGTAGACATATGTAAAGAGGCTGTTGGGTCAGG
>ERZ802819.2270-NODE-2270-length-10922-cov-11.9541_pt1 | contig 10922 bp, 7 predicted proteins | sample MGYA00345647_ERZ802819 | MGnify/ENA primary metagenome ERZ802819 (study PRJEB30503, sample SAMEA104212355) | marine metagenome | biome: Westerlies Biome; feature: [SRF] surface water layer (ENVO:00010504) within the epipelagic zone...; material: water... | reverse complement strand
TGAAGGAGGCTGTTCTTGCAGCGTTGGGCAAAATGGAACCAACACAAATCGCGACTCTACTGATTGTAGTTGTTCTTTCGTGGCAAGGGGGTTCTATCACACGTCATTGGATAAGCGAACGTGCAGAAAGTAAACGTGTGGGAGAAGAAACTAAACGTGCTGAAATCGCAGCCGGTTCACATAAAGACGCGAATACCACGCTGCTAAAAGCATTAGAAACTATTCAGAAAGTAGCTGGTGACCAAACTAATGCAGATCTCATAGCTAAAGCCATTAAGGAACAACCTGTACTTCGCACTTTTGCTGATGAAGCAGAAGTGGCGCGACACTCGATGGTCAAACATGCATCCCCATCAGACGCCGTAGTAAATGGTGTAACGATTCCTGCGGCGGTTGGCAGAGCGGTGACCCAAGAAACACGTTCAGAGACGGTCGAAGAGCGTCGCGATGGGAATTATCGAGTTCGAAAAGTTGATACGACCGTACCTGATGGTTTTCGAGTTTTTGTTGAAAACCTTGAAAATCAGGAGACTTTTGCCGTTGACGTACAAGAGGTTATGTCTCCGGCGAATGACCGTGTGATTATTAAAGATGCTGAGTGGAGCAAAGTTCCTGTCAGATTGCAGATAAACGCTAAGGTTAAAAAGGGCGTTGCGCAGGCAGCGACGATCCTTAAAGCTGACAAGGTAGAAGCCGACAGCGATCCCGCAACATCTGCCTGAACAGTTTTCCGAATATCGTCTATCGCTCGTTGACCAGAGGTTGCCGTGGCATACGGCAGCGCACCTTTTTCATCAGTCAGTGGGCGATCCTTTGCAGCAAAAATTGGCTGCTGTTAAGGCCGCAAAGGTTTTGCGTGACGGGATATTTAATTCTGTCCAAAATGAAAACGTAACCAAATGTTCTCAAAATCGGCGCGATGTTCTCAGAGTTTGTCGGGAGGCATCTAGGGGTAAACAAATACCAGCTCTCGCAAGTGCATGATTTGTTTACCCTTAATTGGAGCGGGCGAGGCGATTCGAACGCCCGACCCTAACCTTGGCAAGGTTATGCTCTACCCCTGAGCTACGCCCGCTTCCTTGGGTATGGGGTCAAATATAAATATAACCGGCAAGCTGCAAGAGGAAAATAGCCCCAGAGTGTAAATAATTTGTTTGCTTGTATCGAAACCATGGTCTGTGGTCTGCTATCTGTATAACCCCAAGGCAAAGGAGCCATACATTGAAGGTTTTGCAACTGGTTTCTTTGTTATTTTTGCCCAGCTTGCTGAATGCACATGATAATCACCCGATGGGCAAAATGGCCGTTGAAATTACCCGTGCTGTGCACAGCGGCCACAGTATTGATGTCGATGCAGACCTCTATTTGAACGGTGGCCAAGCGATGCAGCTTGATGGCATATCTGTTGCAGGAGGTGAGGTGGTAAATCTGCCATTTCCACTGTTGATTGACGGTGACGGCGCAAGGAACGGGCATGTAAAGGTGAGTTTTACAATTACATTTTTTGAGACTGCGCCGCATGTTTTCTCTGCGATGTTTGATTTTGGTCCCAAGGGCACGGGCCCGGTTTTGATTATTCCAGAGCAGATGATGAAAGGAATTCATTGATGAGCTTCGCTGTTATCCGACCGGTTCTTCTTGTTTTGACGTTGTTGTTGACCAGTGGCTTTGAGGCTGCTGCTCAGGGGCGCCACTTGCGCAAGCATACGGTAACCGAGGCAACCTCGTTGACTTTGGTCCCGGCCACGAAAATGTTGGCCAAGGGCAGGGCGGTGATCAAATTCTCGGGGCGCTACCGAACGATTACCTCTAATGGTATCCCTACCCACCGGGTTGGCGCCTTTCCAAACGCGGGCAATCCCCATAAAATAAAACCCCAGTCTCACAAGTTTTCCGTGGCCTATATCCCGCGCAAGGCTTTTAGAACCAAAAAGCTGGGGATGGACATTTTGATGGGTGTCGCGGTCAACGGCATCCCCTTCGACCCGATGGCGGCGGAATTTTACTTGGGCAATCACAAGGGTTGGCAGTATAATGCACTTGGTGGTGCAATCCCCTTGGGATTGGACGCTAATTATGCCCATGTACAACCCTCTGGAGCCTATCATTATCACGGCCTGCCCGTCGGGTTAATGCAAGAGCTGGGATGGCAGGCAGGGAGACCCTCGCCGTTGATCGGTTATGCCGCAGACGGGTTTCCGATCTTTGCAATGACAGCTAAGGTCGATGGCAAAGTCAAGCGCATGCGCAGCTCTTATCGCCTTAAACCCGGCAACAGACCCGGCGGTAGAAAGCCGTCAGGTCCGCATGACGGCAGCTTTATCAACGATTATGAGTATGTGCGCGGTGCGGGCGATTTGGATGCTTGCAACGGCGTCGAGGTGACCACGCCGGACTATCCCAACGGGGTTTATGCGTATTTCCTGACCCGAAAATTTCCGGTGGTGCCGCGCTGTCTGGTGGGCAAGATTGGTAAGGGTTTCAAAAAAGCCCGGCGCTAGACCCCGTTTTGTTTTCGGCGGCAGTAGGATGGTGATGGCGTTATCGCTCAGACAAGCCTTGTCAGTACGCCTCAACTGACACAGATGATCCAGCATACTGTCATCGTGGCTGCGTTGTGTGGGGCGCTAGGACTTGAACTCAATTAGCAGGTCTTTTGCATCGATTTGCGCTCCGGGTTGTACATGGACGGCGGAGATCTGGCAATCGCGCTCTGCATGGATGCCGGTTTCCATCTTCATGGCCTCGATGGTCAGCAACAGGTCGCCCTTTTTGACCTCTTGCTCTGCTGTGACTGCAACGCTGGCCACCACGCCGGGCATTGGCGCGCCGACGTGCAATAGGTTGCCCTGCTCGGCTTTGGTGCGGCTGATTGTTTCGGACGCGATCAGGCGGTTGGGCACCCGAATGACCCGGGGCTGTCCGTTCAGTTCAAAAAAGACTTTGACCTGACCGTCGGCATTGGTTTCTCCAATGGCCTGAAGCCGGATTTCGAGTGTTTTTCCGGGATCTATTTCGGTGGTGATCTCCTGTCCGGGGGTCATGCCATAGAAAAAGGTCCGCGTCGGCAGAGCGCGTACTGGTCCATACCGCTCGTGGCGTTCCGTATAATCGACAAACACCTTTGGGTACATCAGATAGCTGTTGAGATCCTCATCATCGACCTCTTTGCCGTCAATCGCCGCACTGGCCTCTTGGCGCGCGGCCTCCATATCGATCGGTGTTAGGTTTTTGCCCGGACGTTCGAGGTTTGGTGCGGCGCCTTTCAAAGCTTTGTTGATCATCGCGGGGGGGAAGCCGCCGGTGGGTTGGCCCAATTTTCCTTGCATCATATCGATCACCGAGTCTGGAAAGGACACATCCACAGCCGGGTCTTCCACTTGCCCCCGCGTCAGCCCTTGCGAGACCATCATAAGCGCCATGTCGCCGACCACTTTCGATGAGGGGGTGACTTTGACAATATCCCCGAACATATGGTTCACATCGGCATAGGTCTGCGCCACTTCGTGCCAGCGGTCGTCAAGCCCAAGTGACCGCGCTTGCGCCTTGAGATTGGTGAATTGCCCGCCGGGCATTTCGTGCAGATAGATCTCGGAATCGGGGGCCTGCAAGCCGCTTTCGAAGGCGGCATATTGGCCACGGACCGCTTCCCAATAGGTGCTGATCTCGCGGATTGCGTCGATATCGAGCCCGGTGTTGCGCGTATCATAGCGCATGGCCTCGACAATTGTGCCCAGTGTGGGCTGGCTGGTGTTGCCTGAAAACGCATCCATTGCGGCATCGACGGCGTCGACCCCGGCCTCTGCAGCGGCCAGTACCGTGGCAATGGCGCCACCAGATGTATCATGGGTGTGGAAATGGATGGGCAGGCCCACCTCTTGCTTTAGGGCTTTGACCAGCACGCGGGCCTGCGCCGGTTTCAGCAGTCCTGCCATGTCTTTAAGGCCAAGAATATGCGCGCCAGCCTGTTTAAGATCCTGCCCCATTTTAACATAATACTTCAGATCGTATTTTGATCTGTCGGGGTTAAACAGGTCTCCAGTGTAACAGATTGATCCTTCGCAGACCTTATTGGCGGCGCGCACGGCATCCATCGCCACCCGCATGTTTTCAACCCAGTTGAGGCTGTCAAACACGCGGAAGACGTCAATCCCTGTCTCTGCTGCCTGAGCAACAAAAGACTGTACTACGTTGTCGGGATAATTGGTATAGCCAACGCCGTTGGATCCGCGCAGCAGCATTTGTGTCATCAGGTTTGGCATTGCCTGCCGCAGGTCCCGCAGCCGTTGCCACGGACATTCTTGTAAAAACCGATACGCCACATCAAAGGTCGCACCGCCCCAGCACTCGACGCTGAACAGTTGCGGCAAATTGGCGGCATAGCTGGGGGCGGCGGTAATCATGTCGATCGACCGCATCCGGGTAGCCAACAGCGACTGGTGGCCGTCGCGCATCGTGGTGTCGGTGATCAACAATTGCGGCTGAGCGGCCATCCAATCAGCAAGCGCTTGTGGGCCTTCGCGATCCAGAAGGGTCTTGGTGCCTGGTGCCGGATCTGCGCGCAGTTGCGGCACGCGGGCAGGGCTGACGTCATGGTCAGGCATGCTGCGCCCGGCCGTTTCGGGATGGCCGTTGACGGTTATATCGGCGATATATGTCAATACTTTGGTGCCGCGGTCGCGGCGTTTTGCAAAGTGGAATAAATCCGGTGTGTCATCGATAAACTTAGTGGTATATTCGTTCGATAAAAACACCGGATGTTTGAGTAGATTTTCGACAAAAGCAATATTGGTTGACACGCCGCGGATGCGAAACTCGCGCAGCGCCCGATCCATGCGTGCAATGGCTTTTTCCGGGGTCTGCGCCGAAGCGGTCACTTTCACCAGCAACGAATCATAATACCGCGTGATCACACCGCCGGAATAGGCCGTACCACCATCGAGGCGTATGCCCATGCCGGTGGCGGCGCGATAGGCGGTGATGCGGCCATAATCGGGGATAAAGTTATTTTGCGGATCTTCGGTTGTGATGCGGGTCTGCAGCGCATGGCCGGTCAGTTGAATATCTTCCTGACGATCTTTTCCAGTGGCCACGGCTAAGGTCTTGCCCTCAGCGATCATAATTTGCGCTTGCACAATATCGATGCCGGTGACCTCTTCGGTGACCGTATGCTCGACCTGAACCCGGGGATTGACTTCGATAAAGTAAAATTTTCCGCTGTCCATATCCATCAGGAATTCGACGGTGCCGGCGCATTCATAGCCGACATGGGCGCAAATTTTGCGCCCCAAATCACAGATCTCGCTGCGCTGTGCTGCGCTTAAATACGGGGCAGGGGCGCGCTCAACTACTTTCTGATTGCGGCGTTGCACAGAACAGTCACGTTCATACAAATGATAGATATCGCCATGGGTGTCGCCCAAGATCTGCACTTCGACATGGCGCGCGCGCAGAATCATCTTCTCAAGATAGCCCTCGCCATTGCCAAAGGCGGCCTCGGCCTCGCGGCGGCCTTCGAGAACTTTTTCCTCAAGCTCGTCCTCGGTATTGATAGGCCGCATGCCGCGCCCGCCACCACCCCAGCTGGCTTTGAGCATGAGTGGATAGCCAACTGCAGCGGCCTCGCGTTTGATGGCTGCGATATCATCGCCCAGAACTTCGGTGGCCGGGATAACCGGAACGCCCGCAGCAACCGCCACTTTGCGAGCCGATGCCTTGTCCCCGAGCGCCCGCATGGTGGCGGCTTTCGGTCCGATAAAGCGGATGCCCGCAGCGTCGCAGGCATCGACAAAGTCCGGATTTTCCGACAACAGGCCATAGCCGGGATGGATCGCATCCGCCCCCGATTTTTTCGCCACCCTGATGATCTCGTCGATGCTGAGATAGGCGGCAACCGGGCCGAGGCCGTGACCGATCCGATAGGCCTCATCTGCTTTAAACCGGTGCAGGCCAAGCTTGTCTTCCTCGGCGAATACTGCGACGGTTTTTTTGCCCATTTCATTGGCGGCGCGCATAATCCGGATGGCAATTTCACCGCGGTTTGCAATAAGAATTTTGCTGAAATCAGACATGGCAGGCCTCGAAGCTTTAGGGTTTCATCGATCATTTTTCAGCCGCACTATAGTCGTGCTGCAATGCAGCGCAAGGGCAGGTTTTGTTTACAAGCATCATAGATTGGTCTTTAAAGGCGATGAAACAACTTAAATTTGAGGCAATAAGAAGCCTAAATAGTTTTGGTTGAAGGTGTTTTCAGTCTGGAATTAACCGGTGTTTTGCGTCGGCTAGTGTGTGAAGGCCCAATTGACCCATATTTGCGTGCAGGTCTTTACGCAGCATATTGATCAAATGCGCGGGGCCACGCGTGCCAAGCGCGGCCAGCGCGAAATGCCAAGCCGCACCGAGCATCACAAAGTCGGCCCCAAGCGCTCGCGCGCGCAGTATATCGAGCGCGCCGCTCACGCCCCCGTCGAAAATCAGTGGCAGCGAGGAGGCCTGCCGGATCGCTGGCAGCACGTCAATCACTGCGGGTGCGGCATCAAATTGGCGCCCGGCATGGTTTGAAACCCATAGGGCATCCACCCCTGCGGCTTTCAGACCTGCGACGTCTTCGACTTGCATGACGCCCTTAACGACAAGCGGGCCGTCCCAGGCCTCTCGAATCCAATGCAGATATTCCCAATCTGGCGCTGTGCGGATCAGGTATCCGATATGTGCAGTGGTTGGCAGACCAATCTTGGGTTGGGTGTAGCTGGCAATCAGGGGCATCCCCGGGCGTCCGGCACGGGCCATGCCCAGTGCCCATGACGGACGCATGGCGATCTGCGCAAGCAGGCGTGGGGTCAGAGCAGGGGGATGGGTCAACCCGCTGCGGGTCTGTCTTTCGCGGCGGCTAGCTACTGGCACATCTAATGTCACAACCAGCGTGCGAAAGCCGGCATCCCGAACGCGTTTGAGCGTATCTTTTCGGACGTCGATGGCGCGGGGGGCATAGAGCTGAAACCAACCCTTGCCGTCAACGTGCGGTCCGATGCTTTCAGGGGTCTGACAGGCCACAGTCGACAATGTGTACGGCAGACCTGCGGCGGTTGCAGCAGTTGCGAGTTTGCGTTCTGCGTGGGGCCAGATCAGCCCTGACATGCCCACAGGTGCGACCCCGAAAGGCAAGGGATACCGCTCGCCCAGCAATGTGGCGCTGGTATCTGGCTCAAACTCCCCGTGCAGGATTGACGGCATGAACAAGATCTTGTCCAATTGCCGGCGATTGCGAACAGGCGTGGTCTCGCTGCCAGTGGCACTGATCAGGTATTCCCAAACAAATTTTGGGATACGCTTTTTGGCCGCGGCGCGCAGGTCGGACAGAGCCGGGTATTTTTGATCTAAATTCATCGCGCTATGGATAAATGCTTGCGATGGTTTGTCCAGTTAAACAATAAGAACATAGTGTGAACGTGGCTTTCCCTCGGAGAGAAATCGCGCTAGGTTACCTTTTATGAACAGTTTTGATGACACTGATGCCTTTGAAGGCGCTTCGCTGTCGGCGCGCGCGATGGCGGCCCGGCCAGCGGGGTATCTTGACGAATTGAACTCGGCGCAACGCCAGGCGGTTGAAACTCTGGATGGTCCGGTTTTGATGCTGGCTGGTGCTGGAACCGGCAAAACCAAGGCGCTGACAACCCGGATTGCGCATCTTTTGAATATGGGCAAAGCCCGTCCCAACGAAATACTTTCGGTGACCTTTACCAACAAGGCGGCCCGCGAAATGAAAAACCGGGTGGCAAAGCTTTTGGGACAAACCGTCGAAGGCATGCCGTGGATGGGTACCTTTCATTCGGTTGGGGTCAAATTGTTGCGCCGTCACGCCGAACTGGTAGGGTTGAAATCCAACTTTACCATTCTGGACACTGATGACCAGATCAGGTTGCTGAAACAGCTTTTGGTCGCCGCCCAGATAGACGACAAACGCTGGCCTGCGCGGCAGCTGCTGGGGCTTATCGATCAATGGAAGAACCGCGCCTGGACCGCGTCGGCGGTGCCGGTTTCGGAGGCCGCAGCGTTCAATTCACTTGGGGTTGAGCTTTATGCCCAGTACCAGCAGCGCTTGAAAGATCTCAACGCAGTCGATTTTGGGGATCTGTTGCTGCATGTGGTGACAATTTTTCAGACCCACCCTGATGTTCTGGCGCAATACCAGAGATGGTTCCGCTATATTCTGGTGGATGAGTATCAAGATACAAATGTGGCACAATATCTGTGGTTGCGGCTGTTGGCGGGGGGGCATAAAAATATCTGCTGTGTCGGGGATGACGATCAGTCGATATATGGTTGGCGTGGCGCGGAAGTGGGTAATATTCTGCGTTTTGAGACTGATTTTCCCGGGGCTGAAGTGGTGCGCCTTGAGCAAAACTATCGCTCAACACCGCATATTTTAGCGGCGGCCAGCGGGGTGATTGCGGCCAATAAAGGCCGTTTGGGCAAAGAGTTATGGACAGCGGAAGATGACGGCGAAAAGCTGCGGTTGATCGGTCATTGGGATGGTGAGGAAGAAGCACGCTGGATCGGTGATGAAGTTGAGGCGCTGCAACAAGGCACCCGCGGCCTGCGAGAGTTATCGCTTGACGATGTCGCTATTCTGGTGCGGGCCTCGCATCAAATGCGGGCGTTCGAAGACCGGTTCCTAACCATCGGTCTGCCGTATCGGGTGATCGGTGGCCCGCGGTTTTATGAACGGATGGAAATTCGCGACGCCATGGGGTATTTCCGCCTTGTGACCAGCCCGGATGACGATCTGGCGTTCGAGCGCATCGTCAATACGCCGAAACGCGGGCTTGGGGACAAAGCGCAACAGAAAATCCAGATGATGGCCCGCTCCAATGGGGTGTCCTTGCTTGAGGGCGCACGGCTGTTGCTGGCCGAAAAGGGGCTGGGGGGCAAAGGTGCTGTTGCGCTGGGCGCTTTGATTGCTGGAGCCGACCGCTGGGGCCAGTTGGCGCGCGACGGCAAGATGGGCCATCAGGAACTGGCGGAGATTATCTTGGATGAGTCCGGCTACACCACAATGTGGCAAAACGACAAGACCCCCGAGGGACCCGGCCGGTTGGAAAACCTGAAAGAACTGGTGAAAGCACTGGATCAGTTTGAAAACCTGCAGGGGTTCTTAGAGCATGTCAGCCTGATCATGGACAATGAGACCGAAGAATCCGGTGCCAAAGTGTCAATCATGACCCTGCATGCGGCAAAAGGATTGGAATTTCCAGCGGTGTTTTTGCCGGGCTGGGAAGACGGGTTGTTTCCATCCCAGCGGTCAATGGATGAAACCGGCGTCAAGGGTCTCGAGGAAGAGCGCCGCCTCGCCTATGTCGGCATCACTCGTGCCGAGATGCTGTGCACCGTGTCTTTCGCGGCCAACCGCCGGGTGTACGGTCAATGGCAATCGGCCCTGCCATCACGGTTTATTGATGAGTTGCCCGAGGCCCATGTCGATGTGTTGACGCCTCCGGGGCTCTATGGCGGCGGTTTTGGTGCAGCCGGCATGACCGGATCCTCGTCACGGGTCGAGGCGCGCGCCGCGGAGGCCAACGTATACAATTCTCCAGGCTGGAAAAGGTTACAGGCACGTGCGGGTGAGCGCGGCCTGTCGCAACCCCGCGAGAGCCGCAGCTCGGTCATAGATCTCAAAGCGGTGTCGAACCACACTGTGGGCGATCGGGTATTTCATCAAAAATTTGGGTATGGCGTGGTGGAGGCGATTGAAGGCGACAAGCTGGAGATTGCCTTTGACAAAGCTGGTATCAAAAATGTTGTCGCGCGCTTTTTGTCGAACCCTGACGACATTCCGTTTTAACGCTCGCACCTGCGGGCAGGTTGTACCGCAGGTGGCACATAATCAGCACGGCGGGCTTTTCGCCGGGTTTGCGTACGGTCACGCTGGAGGCCGTTTGAAACCCAATATCGGGCTGAATATCAGGGGCAGAAATGCAAACGGCAACACGCGGGAGGAGCTGAATGTTGCCGTTGCGTTGCGGAAACTATCTGGGAGGAGCGTTCCGACTTTGTCTGCTTGTCAGCATTTTGTCTATGTGACAGCGGTATTCATAGGTATTTTTACAATCGCCAAAGCCCATCTGGCTTTGCCAAAGGCAGGGGTTAAACGCCGTAGGTTGTTTCGTAAGCGATCTGACGGATCATCGACCGGTTTAGGCCGAGGTCGTTCAGTTCTGCAGAGCTAAGGGCTCCCAACTCCTTTACAGTGCGACGGTACGCGCTGCGTTTTGCAAGGTTGTCTTTGACTGTGCCCCACAATGCGATCGCGCGGTCAGTGAAGGTGATGTTTCTCAAACTTACTTCTGTTGCATATGCCATTTTTTGATCCTTTTTCGGTTGACGCTCATGTTCTGGCGGTTGTCTTCGCCGTTCTTGCTCAGGAATTAATGCCGATGCTGCATCTGCACAATGGACGATAAAGAAATGCCGCTATGCAGAAAATGCATGTGGCTTGGTCGGGGCAGGCGCCAGCGGTCTGTGGCGGCTTGTGGCGGCTTGTGGCGGATTGTGTGCCTTTAGGATCTTTTGTCGCCGGTTTAGGGGTTTGGTCAGCGCGCCTCTGTCTGTGTGGTATTTCACGGGAAACAGATTTTTAGCGGCGTCTGGCACCGCCTAAGGCGGGCGAATCACCGACCTAAGCGGTTAGATTTGCTTGGAAAGGTTAAATTATGTGGGTATTTTTACTTTATGAGAGGATGTATTTTCGTATTTTCACATTAAAGTGGGAATTCATGGGCTCTCTTTATTTCAAGATTTCTATCTATATTTAGTAGTAATTTATCAAATATTAATACATGTTGTGTAATGATCAGTCATTATCACATCTTTTTAAAATTTAAAGTGGAAATTGAATTGCCTGAGTGAAAAATTTATTAAAAAAA
>ERZ802819.2266-NODE-2266-length-10928-cov-14.4239_pt1 | contig 10928 bp, 11 predicted proteins | sample MGYA00345647_ERZ802819 | MGnify/ENA primary metagenome ERZ802819 (study PRJEB30503, sample SAMEA104212355) | marine metagenome | biome: Westerlies Biome; feature: [SRF] surface water layer (ENVO:00010504) within the epipelagic zone...; material: water... | reverse complement strand
GATCAACAGCTTTTGATCCTGTTGAGACTTCAAATTCAGGTATTGAGATAGATACACTTGATGCATCTGATTCTTCTAACATTAGTGAATTCGTTTCTGAAGAATTAGCAAAAAGTGATAGGCCGGAGTTAACAGCTGCAAACATCGTTATTTCTGGTGGAAGAGGAATGCAATCCGGTGATAATTTTCATTTACTTGATTCAATTGCTGACAAACTTGGTGCAGCAGTAGGTGCATCTAGGGCTGCTGTTGATGCTGGATTTGTTCCTAATGACTACCAAGTCGGCCAAACTGGTAAAATTGTAGCTCCTGATTTGTATATAGCTGTTGGTATTTCAGGAGCTATACAACATTTAGCAGGAATGAAAGATTCAAAAACAATTGTTGCAATAAACAAAGATGAAGATGCACCAATATTCCAAGTTGCAGATTATGGTTTAGTAAGTGATTTATTCGAGACATTGCCTGAGCTTGATTCAAAACTTTAATATTTAAAAGTTTTTTATAAAGGTCCTTATTGGACCTTTTTTATTCCAGTATTAAATAAAGTAGAATGTATAAATGAAAAATTCATTTTTATTTCTTTTTATAGCTATTTGTAGTTCTTTGAGTTTTGCAAACCTAGTTGTTGATGAAAAAGGCTGCACAACAAAAATGATACAAGTAATGAAACCAGAATATCCAAGAGCAAACTATCAAGGATATGCCATCATACAATTTGATATTAACAAAGATGGTTCTGTTTCTAACAATAAAGTCAGTCAATCTATGTGCGCGCTATCAAGAGATATAGATGGAAATATACTTTTTAAGAAATGCCCATATTTCAAACCACAAGCTGTAAGTGCCTCAAAATATTTAAAATTTAAACCACCTCTTAACGACAATAAATCTTGTTCAATAAAGAATCATTTTCATAAATATACTTTTAAAATTTATCCAGCAAACAATGATGATTTTGTCTTAAGAAGAGAATATCAAAACTTAAAGGCAACTAATAAATTTAATTCAAATATTAATCTAAATGAAAATTACATTGATAATTCTGTTACTCAACCACTCTTAAAGAATCATGCTGATACCAGAACAACTAATACTAATTAGGGTATGGCATTAATTATTCAACATCTAAGTATTAACTAATATAAAGTGCAAGCATTTAAAACTCTAAGTTTATTTATATAAGAAAATATTTTTTTATTTAAGATAAATGTTAGAATTTTTTATATGAAATTTATATATAATTTGCTACTTCTTATTACTTTTCCTGTTCTTTCTAATACTATTATCTATGCCTCATCATATATTGATGTTGAAAATTCTATATTAAATACAGACTATTCAATAACTATTGAAGATAAGTTAATAACATCGATCGATAAAGGATTTATATCATTGCCTGAAAACTTTAGTCTTATTGATTTAAGAGGTCTTACTCTTATGCCTGGATTAATGGATATGCATGTTCATTTAGGGCAAGAATACCAATCGAAATCTGAAAGACCTATAAAGACTGAAAGAGAGACAAGTGCAATTCTAGCTTCTGTTCATGCTTTAACAACACTAAAAGCCGGTTTTACAACTGTTAGACAAGTTGGTGATAGTGGACTTATAGCTATATCTTTACGAGATGCAATTAATAAAGGTTACGTAAAAGGGCCTAGAATTTATACTTCAGGTAAGAGTATTGCTACCACTGGTGGTCACGCAGACCCAACCAATGGTAAGAGTATAGATGATTATGACTATCCTGTTGCTGAAGACGGTGTTATCAATGGTCCATATGATGCATATACTGCAGTCAGGCAAAGATATAAAGATGGTGCTGATGGCATCAAGCTAACAGTTACTGGAGGTGTTTTAAGTGTTGCTAAATCTGGTGATAACCCTCAGTTTACATTTGAAGAGGTTGAAGCTGTTGTAAAAGCTGCAAAAGACTATGGAATGTGGGTTGCTGTTCACGCCCATGGCGCACAAGGTATGAAAAGAGCAGTTTTAGCTGGTGTAGATTCTGTTGAACATGGTACTTTTATGACAGATGAGGTTATGGATCTTATGATAGAAAGAGGCACTTATTATGTTCCTACTATTTCTGCTGGAGAATTTGTAGCAGAAAAATCAAAAATAGATAATTATTTCCCCGAAATTGTTAGACCTAAGGCAGCATCTGTTGGTCCACAAATTGGCGCTACTTTCAATAAAGCATATGATAAAGGTGTAAAAATTGCTTTTGGAACAGATGCCGGTGTTCAGCCGCATGGCACAAATTGGATGGAGTTTGTATTTATGGTTCAATATGGAATGCCAAATATGAAAGCAATTCAATCTTCAACTATTGAAACGGCTAGATTCTTAGATATAGATGATAAACTTGGCTCAATAGAAGTTGGAAAAATCGCTGATTTAGTTGCAGTTAATGGCAATCCCTTGAAGGATATCAAAGTAATGGAATTTGTTGAATTTGTAATGAAAAATGGTGAGGTAATATTAAATGATAAATAAAATAAGTCCGTTTTATATAGCTTTAATTATTTCTATTCTATTTATACTAGTGTTTACTATTTTAAGCGCTACAGGGTTAATTCAATCAACAGATACACTTCATCTTGTTGGTAAAGCTTCTCGATGGTGTGAGACTGTTTCAGGTGGGTTATTTAGAGAGCCTTTAAATACTTGGAGTAATTTAGGATTCATGATAAGTGGTCTTTTTATATTTTGGATCATTTCAAAAGAGGATGTTAAATCAAATAACTTATTTAGGGGCTTAACACCTATTTCAATATTATATGCATCAGTAGTTATATTCTTAGGTCCAGGATCCATGTTAATGCATGGAACTAATACAGAATGGGGTGGTTGGGCAGATAATTTAAGCATGATTATGTTCATATCTCTTCCATGGTTATATAACGTTTATTTGATGTCTTCATGGAGTATTAACACTTTTCTTAAAACTTATGCTTCTATAATAATAATATATTCAATTTGGAGATGGTTTACTGATTGGGGTTTAGGAATTAATTTTAATCTTTTTTCTGTTTCTATAGGATTGTGGGCAATATCAGAAACACTTTATAGATTCTGGAGTCCATCATTTAGATTTATTTCTGGGTTTGTTGGATTTTTAGTAATGTTTTTATTTGGCATAATGCCTTATGAAGTTATTAATAACTTTAATGAGTATTGGTGGGTTATTTTCTTTTGGTTGCCTGGTTTATTATCATCAACTAAGCCAACTATTGCCAGAACTTATAAATGGTATTTTCTCGGTGTAATTGCATATTTTTCAGCATTTGCTATATGGTCTACAGGCATTCCTGATCATGAGCTTTGCAAGCCTGATTCATACATCCAAGCTCACTCAATTTGGCACCTGCTTTCAGCTCTAGCAACATACTTTTTCTTTTTACATTATAGAGACGAAAAATCACCACAATTAGATTAATATATTTCTATGCCAGTAGACCATGAGATAGATTCTAGGAATGAAAATATACAGATATATATTAACGGTTCTTTTTACCATAGAGATGAAGCAAAGATATCTGTCTACGATAGTGGCTTCTTAATGGGCGATGGGATATGGGAAGGCCTAAGATTAATTAATAATAAGTGGATATTTATAGACGAACATATTGATAGATTGTTTGAAGGCTGTAAGGCTATTGATCTAGATATTAAAATGACAAAAGAAGATATTGTTAATGCTTTGGATGAAACAAAAGCAATCAATAATATGTCTAATGAAGTTCATGCAAGATTGATGATAACTAGGGGTAACAAGTCAAAGCCATTTCAGCAGCCACACCTATCTGAAAGTGGCATAAATATTGTTATTATAATGGAGCACTCAAAACCTAGTATTGATGTAAAAAATATCACCATGGCAACTGTTCCCCAAGTAAGAGGTATGCCAATGAGTCAAGATCCTAAATTAAATAGTCATTCAAAACTTAATTGCATTTTGGCCTGTATTCAAGCGAATAAACTAGGCGCTGACGAGGCACTAATGCTTGATCCACTTGGTTTTGTAAATACCACTAATTCTTGTAATTTTTTTATAGTAAAAAATAATCAAGTCTGGACCAGTACTGGTGATTATTGTATGAATGGTGTTACGAGACAAAATATTATTAATCTATGTAAAGAAAATGATATACCTATTTATGAAAAAAACTTTTCATTAGTTGATGTTTATTCAGCTGATGAAGCCTTCATAACTGGAACACTAGGCTCAATAACTAACGTTATCTCTATTGATAATAGAAAAATTGGTATAGATTCAAATCCTGTAACTGATACTTTAAGAAAATACTACAAAAAACTACTTTGAATGCATAGTAATCTCATTATTGCAATGTGGTCTGGACCGAGAAATCTTTCAACAGCGCTAATGAGGAGTTTTGCAAATAGATCCGATGTTACAAAAGTATTAGATGAACCTTTTTATGGAGCCTATCTAAAAAGGACTAACAAAGATCATCCAATGAAAGATGTCGTTATAAATAGTCAGTGCTCAGACTGGGATGATGTTGTAGATATTTGTAAATCCAAAGATGAAAAGGGTATAACTTATCAGAAACATATGACACAACACATATTGGATAAAGATTTGTCATGGACTGACAACTTATGTAATTGCTTTTTAATAAGAAATCCTAGTGAAGTTGTTCCAAGTTTTCTTAAGGCATGGCCAGATGGAGATTATGTTGATATGGGATTTAGTCAGCAATTAGAATTATTTAATCATGTTTCACAAAAGAGTAATAAGAAGCCAATCGTTGTTGATGCATCACAATTAAGAATAAATCCGGAAGATTCATTAAAAAAACTTTGTATATCAATAAATATTGATTGGGACTCACAAATGCTTAAATGGAGTTCAGGAATAAAAGAATACGATGGAATTTGGGCAGAACACTGGTATCCATCAGTAAAAAATTCAGTATCTTTTAAACCAATAACTGATACAAAAGAATATAACTTTACAAATAAAGAAAAAGGAATTATTGATAAAGCAATGCCAGCTTATGAATTTCTAAAGTCTTTTATTAATTAGAATCTATTTATCGGATTGTTCTTGAATATCTTCACGTAGCTTAATTTTTGCTAGACTTATTTGATCTTTAAGACTCATTATATATGCCGCTCCAGCAAGTATTAAGATACCTGATGCCTCATAAATAATATTAATAGAATCTAAATCTTTACTTTGTAGAATTATCATTCTTGTTAAAGCAGTCATTGCAATGATTATTGGTAAAGTTACTGGCAGCCTGTTATTTACATAGAAAGCTCCAACCATTCCAAGAACCTCAGCATAAATAAATAGTAAGAACAAATCACTAAGATTGACGGTTTGTTCATCAATTAATCTATAAATTTCAATACCAGTAGCAAAAAGGGTAGCTACAGCAATAATCATTAGTATGGTTCGTTCTGATAGCCAAATAAACTTTTGCCAAATATTAGTCTCGTTATTCATTTATTCAGTATAAAGGGTATTTACATATACTGTAATAAATTTTATATAAATTAAGTTTATGAATTTAGTATAGATAACTCTTCGTCGTTCATTTCAGCATTTATATCTTCAAATAATAAAGATGAAAGATATCTTTCAGCAGTATCTGCTAACATGCATAGAATTTTAGAACCTGCAGGTGCTTTATTGGCAACCTCTATTGCAACTGCAAATGTAGAGCCACCTGATATACCTGTAAGAATACCTTCATTTGCTGCCAACTTTTGAGACCACTTAATACCATCATTACCATTCACAGGAATTATTTCATCAATGAAATTCATATCAATTGATTCCTGAAGAACTAAAGGAATAAAATCAGTTGTCCACCCTTGAATTGGGTGTGGACTCCAATCTGGATGTGATTGTGCAGGAGCACCATCTGATGTTCTTTTCTGTTTTTCACTATTTTCTAGTAACGGAGCAACGTCTGGTTCAGCAATAATTAATTTTGTTTTAGGCATTTTTTTTCTTAAGGTTCTTGCAACACCAGAGAAGGTGCCGCCAGTTCCATAACCAGAAACCCAATAATCAAGACCTCCATCCAAAAAATCTCTAACTATCTCCATTCCGGTAGTTATTTCATGTATATCTGCATTAGCCTTTGTTTCAAATTGTCTTGCATAAAACCAACCATTTTTATCAGAAAGTTCTTTCGCTTTGTTATAAGCTCCTGAGCCAGCATCTTCTGCTGGAGTAAGGATAACTTTTGCACCTAAAAATCTCATCATCTTTCTTCTTTCTATTGATGCACTTTCAGGCATTGTAATCACGCATGGATAATTCTTTGACGCACATATAAATGCAAGACCTATACCAGTATTCCCGCTTGTTGCTTCAACTACTGTTTGTCCAGTTTTTAAAGATCCATTTTTTTCTGCAGTCTCTATAATATTTAAAGCTAATCTATCTTTGACTGAACTTGCTGGATTGAAATATTCTGCCTTTACATATAAATCAATATTTTCAGGTGCTAAATTTTTTATTTTAATTACTGGAGTATTGCCAACAGTTTGTAAAATATCTTTATAAATCATTTTATATTTTGATAGTTAAAGGGCCTCTTATGATACAAATAAAAAAGGATTAATTAAATATAATTCGTTAATATAATAATTATGAAGATATTAAGTGGACTAGTATTAATAGCTATTTCTATTTATTCTGGATCACCAGTAGTTTCATTATTTCTTGGTGTCTCTTACTCATTTTCTTTTAATTTGCCAGATGATTACTTTACAAAAAAACATGGCTCTTCGCTTATACAAATTGGCATTGTTACCCTTGGTCTTTCAATTTCACTAACTAAGGCATATGCATTAACAAGTATATATTTGCCATATATTTCTTTGTTTGTATTGGTTATTTTCTTTTTTGGCATTTTTTTGGGCAAACTATTTGGTATTGATAATAAAACAACTCTATTAATATCATCTGGCACCGCAATTTGCGGTGCTGCAGCTATTGCTGCTATTTCCCCAATTATAAAAGCTAATTCAAATCAATTATTAATATCAATTACAATTATTTTTTTATTAAACTCTTTGGCATTAATTCTTTTTCCTTTTATTGGAAGTTACCTGTCATTAAATGATGATATGTTTGGGGCCTGGGTTGCTCTTTCTATTCATGATACTAGTTCAGTAGTTGGAGCTGCAATGGCATATAGTAACAATTCAATGGAAACTGCAGCTACTCTTAAATTAGGAAGAACTTTATTCATAATTCCATTAATAATTTTTTTGTCTTATAAATTTAAGAATAATGATTCAAATATTAAATTTCCATTTTTTGTATTATTTTTTATTATCTCAGTATTTTTAGGAACATTTTTAGATTTAAGTGAACAATCTCTTATTAATATTAAATTATTTAGTAAAATATTTTTATTACTTGGATTATTTTTTATTGGCACACAAATTAGTCTTAAATCAATATATTCCTTACAACCTAATATTTTGTTTTTAGCATTAATATTATGGTTTATTGCAGTACCCAGCTCATTTTATATTGCACTAAAAATTATTTAATTTTAATTTGGCCAGTATATAACTTCATCACCTTCTTGATATTGAGTTTCAGGCGTATCAATAGAAACAGGCTTTAATATTGATTGAGGCCATTTTGGAACTGGCATAGAAGAAACATGATCATCTAACATTTTATGAAGCATGATGGCCATATTAATATCTTGACTGATAAGATTATTTTCTTCGTAAGGGTCTACTTTTAAATTAAATAGGAACTCTTGGTTAATTGGGTCTGTGTTTCTCATTAATTTCCAATCATTATGAATAATTGCTTGATAGGTACTATTTTTCCAATATAAAGTTTTATGAGGCTCTTCGGTTTTATCACCCTTTATATAGGGAAGTAAATTAATACCATCAAGATTAATTGAATTGGGGGGATTGATTCCTGCTGCTGCAAGAATTGTATTAAAAATATCAGTATGATGAATTCGCTTATCATAAATTGAATTATTTTTAATTTGTGATGGCCATTTTATAAAAAATGGCACATGCATTCCGCCTTCGAAATAAGTAAGCTTCCATCCTCGATAGGGTTTGTTTACATCTTTAAATCCAATATATCCAGCGCCTCCATTATCAGAAGTAAAAATTACTAAGGTATTATCTGATAAGTTTAATTTATCTAATTCATCCATAACTTTGCCAACTCCTCTATCAAGAGCTTCTATCATCCCAGAATATACTTGAAGATTATGATTTTGCATGTGACTGTGCTTTTCGTAATCTTTTTTAAGCGACTGTAATGGATTGTGAGGTGCAAAATGACTTAGATAAAGAAAAAATGGCCTATCCTTATTTTTTTTTATAACTTCAATTGCTTGATCGGTATAGTAATCAGTAATATAGCCATCTGGTTTAAAATGTTTACTTGTATCGTTAAAGCTCACTGCATATTGTGATGAAGCCCAAATCATATCTTCAATTGTTGAGTCAATTTTTGCATTTACAACATCTGGATGATTTTTTGGTAAATATAAAGAACTCACTAACATTAAACTGTCATCAAAGCCTTGGTCAGTAGGTTTCATTCCTTCATTAAAGCCGCCTAAGTGCCATTTACCTATATGCGCTGTGTAATATCCATTATCTTTAAGTAACTCTGCAACAGTTACTTCTTCTGAAGGGAGGCCAGCAACATCTAACCCAACCTCATCCCACTCAACATTATCCAAATATATAGTTGATAGCTCATCATCTTTTCTAAGAATATCCATTAAAAAAGCAGAATTTTTTGGATACGGGGTAAATTCAAACCCAAATCGACTTGAGTATCTCCCAGTCATAATAGCAGCCCTAGACGGAGAGCAAACTGGACTAGCAGCATAACCATTAGTGAATGCAACACCATCATTTGCAAGTCTATCTATATTTGGAGTTAATAAACTTCCATCAGCTCCTCCGCCGTTATAAAAAGATACATCATTAAATCCCAAATCATCTGCCAATATTAAAATTATATTTGGTTTATTTGTGCTGTTAATAATTTGTCCATCTGGCCAATCTATTTGTATGTTATCTGCAATGGGATTTGTAAAATTGATAAGTAGAGGCACAGCAGTCAAGGCTATTTGTTTTTTAAAACCCCAAACTAAAAATAAAAAAATAATTATAAATAAAACCACTTTCTTCATTTCTTTTTCCATATTGATAAAAAAAACATAGACATCGAATATATTAAAATATATATATTACTGATTGAGCCAGGTGGCTGATTTATATAGTATTCTGGTGTTAAAGGATGAATTGTGCCTGAAATCATTCTAAACAAAACATCTATAATCATTGTAATCCATATAAAATGAAGAAGATTCCTGTATTTAAAAAATATTATTAAATAGAAAAAAAGAATTATTAGCTGGGATGCACCCCATAATGAGCCAAATAGATAAATCACATTATTAGGATCCATGCCATCGATTATTGGGAAGGGTATTATTGTTGCTATGTCATGGAGACCCGCATCTTCTTTAAGAAAATGGACTAATCCTCTAAATATAAGAATTGCTAGTAATGGATAAAATCCATAAATAGCATATTTATTACCTTCATAATTATTATTTGCACTAGATGGTAATAAACTTACTAAATTCATATCTAAATTTTACAGGAATTATGGTAATAAAATGAATAAGTTTAAATAACATAAATATGTTGATAATTAACACAATTTTTAAAAAAGGTTTAATATTTGATATATTAATAACTATTAAATTAAAAAGGATTCAATATGAAAAACGTAATTATTTTAATATGTGCATTAACATTTATACCTAATATAACTTTTGCACATGATCATACTAAACAAACATTTCCTGGGCTTATTTCATCCGAACTGTTTGATCTAGACGGAAAAATGGATTTGCATATAGAAAGGAGAAAAACCTGCAATCAAGGAACTGTTGCAAAGCATTTTCATCCTGCTCCTGGAACTTTAGTTTATGTACTTGACGGTAAATCTCAATCCAAATCTTCTGGTGAGTGGAAAACATATCAATCAGGTGATTATTGGTTTGAGAGAACTGATTGGGTTCATGGAGGTGAAGAAGATGCACCAGATATGGGAAGTGACGTGTGTAGTGATTTATTAGTAATAAGAGTGGCAGAAAAAGGAAAAGACCATACTGTATTTATTAAGTAATATGACAAGATTCTTTATTGCATTATGATACTGTCTTTACTTACAAAAGGTAGTTCTGTATCTCTTATAAGACCAGTAGCTTTTGGCTCACCTAATCAAAGTTAATTTATGATTAAATTCATTTTTCTTTTAATTGTCTCATTTAATATGTGGTCTAAATATGAAATAACAGTTCTAGCAACAAATATTTCTAATTATGGTGGTTTTGGTGAATGGAGTTTCTCTGCTTTGTATGAAAGTGATAATGAATCAATATTATTTGATACAGGTTTCCATGAAGATACAGTTCTTCATAACGCACAAGTTTTAAATAAAGATTTATCAAAAGTTAAAAAAGTTGTATTGAGTCATTATCACAGTGATCATACTGGCGGATTAATAAAACTTAGAAAAACTTTTAAATCTATTAATAATGAAGCTTTTACTGAGGTTTATGTTGCAAGAGGTTTTTTTGATCAAAGATTCACAAAAGACGGAACTAAAGTTGGTCCTGGTAATCTAGAGGATTCATCAGAGTTTAGATTAAATGCTGAAAAAGAAGGAATAAAGTTCATAATTCTCAGTGATCATAAAATGATTTCTGATAATCTTTATGCAACTGGTTCAGTTCAAAGAGATGTTGAATATTATAATGGCCCTAAAGGCCTTTATATATATGAGAATGGAATTCCTAAACCGGATATTATTTTGGATGATCAATCTTTAGGGATGTTAACTGATGAGGGATGGGTAA
>ERZ802819.2256-NODE-2256-length-10969-cov-7.64578_pt1 | contig 10969 bp, 11 predicted proteins | sample MGYA00345647_ERZ802819 | MGnify/ENA primary metagenome ERZ802819 (study PRJEB30503, sample SAMEA104212355) | marine metagenome | biome: Westerlies Biome; feature: [SRF] surface water layer (ENVO:00010504) within the epipelagic zone...; material: water... | reverse complement strand
GCACAAAATTTTTCTCAACTAATTTACATTCATAATCTAATTTTGTACAAAAATCTCTAATTTCATCTATCGAAATCATTTCTACTGTAGGCAATGGGAAATCCTGAGCCTCTAAAAGTCCACAGTAACGTTCGGCATCATCTTTTTCTTCAAACATTAGCACTATAGTCCTACCCTTTAATTCTATTGAATGTATTCCTTCTTTCTCTGTACCGAAGTTATAAAGTAAAACATAAATATTCATAAAAACTTTTTTAAAATTATTATATATTATTTAACTATTCATCTGATAGTGATAATTCTTGAAGTCTGGTATATAAAGCTATTTCCTCATCATTTATATCAGCAGGAATTACAACCAGGATTTCTACAAACTGATCTCCAATATTATCTCCAAAACTCAAGCCTCTACCCTTAAGTCTTAACAATCTTCCAGTTGAAGACTTTGGAGGTACCTGAAGAGTTACATTTCCATCAAGAGTAGGAACTTCTACTGCACATCCAAGAAGGGCGTCGGGGGGAAATAACTCTAATTTATAAAGAACACGTAGACCATCTATTCGAAGTCCATTTTCAGTTTGGACTTTTAATTGTAAATAATGATCTTTTCCACCTTTTGCAATATTTTCTAATCTCAATCTCCAACCATCTCCAGCAAATGGGGGAGTATCAACTTCTACAACAGTTTGATCTTCTAATTCTATTAATATAGATGCACCACTCAGAGCTTCATCTGGGGTTAATTCGATAATAGTTTCAATATCTTGATGAAGTTTTACAGGTGGTGGTTCTTCTGGAGATCTTGCTGGATAGTCGTAACTATTAAACTCTTCTTCATTAAAAATTTCATCAGGCTTTTCCTCTTCATAAAAATCAGAGGTTTGATCATAGCTTTCATTATCTAATTCAGATTCGTATTCAAATCCAAATAGAGAATTAAGATAATCTTTAAATTCAGGAAAACCTGTGCTGTATTTTTTTAAAATTTCTTCATTAGAAGAATTAGAATCTATAGATTTAACTCGTCTGACAGGATCACGTAAGAATTCGTAAGCTTCATTAATTAATTTAAATCTGTCCTCAGCATTTATATCATTTTTATTTAAATCGGGATGCCATTTTCTCGCTTCCCTTCGAAAAGCTTTTTTAAGTTCAATATCGTCGAATTCAGAGGATAAACCTAAAATCGACAAATAGTCTTTTTTAGAGGAAGTAGTCATTGTCCCATGGATCGTCATCCCTAGAGTTACCATACCTCGAATTTCTAGAATTACTATTCATTTGATTGTCCCAAGGATCATCATCCCAGTAATCATCTGAAAATAATTCATCTTTTAAAGAGCCAAAGGTATTTTTAATTCCTTGTAATGGATTGCTATCAACTTTCTTCTCCGCAGCAAATCTTCTATTTAAACCAAAAAGGGCTTCTTGCAAAGAACTTACAGAAATTTCTAATTCTTGAGGATCATCATCATCTATAAATTCTTCAACATCTTGAATTGCAAGCTCTACCGCCCTCTGTTGTCGCTCTGCTCCATATGGTCCAAATTCTAAGGAAGCGTCTCTTAATCTTCTCTCTGCTTGAGCAATTAGTGTAAGTGCATTATTTTTTCTATCAATTACTGATCTTTTCATCCTATCTTCTGTTGCTTTTGACTTTGCCTCAGCGATCATCATATTAATTTCTTGTTCATTTAAATTCGAACCACCGGAAATACTTACTGTTTGTTTTCTACCTGTAGTTCTATCAGTTGCACTGACTTCTAACAATCCATTTGCGTCAATATCGAAAGCTACTTGTACTTGGGGAATCCCTCTAGGTGCGGGAGGTATACCTGACAATCTAAATTTTCCTAATGATTTGTTTTCTGAAGCCAGTGGCCTCTCCCCTTGTCTAACTTGCACAACTACTGATGATTGATTAGATTCCGAAGTACTAAAAACATCTGATTGCCTTACTGGTATTGGGGTATTACGTGGAATAAGAACCTTCATAAGTCCTCCAATAGTCTCTAACCCTAAGGATAAAGGAGTTACATCATTTAAAAGTAAATCACGTAAATCTCCACTAATTATTCCAGATTGTATTGCAGCACCAATTGCAACAACTTCATCAGGATTTACAGATTGACATGGCTCATTAGGAACAAGAGTTTTAACTAATTGTTGAACCATTGGTATACGAGTACTTCCACCAACAAGGACGACTTCATCAATTTCTTCAGCATCCCAACCAGAATCTTCTAAAGCAATTTGAACAGGTTCAAGCAATCTATCGAGAAGATCATCAGATAACGATTCAAATAATTTCCTATCGAATTCCTCTTCAATATGTAATGGTCCATCATCACTTGTAGTTATAAAAGGTAAGGAAATTTTAGTTTTTTGTAGTCCTGACAATTCACATTTAGCCTTCTCAGCAGCTTCTGTAAGTCTTTGAAGAGCTTGCCTATCTCGTCTTAAATCAATCTTATGTTTTTCAAGAAATCGTTCAGCAATCCAATCTACTATTTTGGAATCAAAATTATTACCTCCGAGTTGAGTATCTCCACAGGTCGCTTTTACATCAAAAACACCATTAGATATCCTTAACAAAGAAACATCAAAAGTCCCTCCACCTAAATCAAAAACTAATACATTATTGGAAGAGCTTTTTTCAAAACCATAGGCTAATGCCGCTGCTGTTGGTTCATTTAAAATTCTATCAACCTTTATCCCAGCTAACACGGCAGAATCCTTTGTAGCTTGCCTCTGAGACTCATTAAAATAGGCAGGTACAGTAATTACGGCAGAATCAATCGTATCTCCTAAATAAGTTTCTGCATCATTAATTAATTTTCTTATTATCGAACTTATTAACTCTTCAGGAGCATACTCTCTCTCTGTAAATGGACTTAGAATTCTAACTCTCCCTTTATCATTAGATTTAACATTATACGGAACAGAAATACTTGTTTCATCAAGTTCATCCCAATCTCGTCCAACGAATCTTTTTAAGTTATAAAATGTATTTTTAGGATTTAAAACAAGTTGCCTTCGAGCCTGATCACCAATAACAATTTCGGAGTTTTTAGTGAATCCAACTATCGAAGGGGTTGTTCTTGTACCCTCTGAATTTGCAATTACAACGGGGCGGCCAGCCTCTATAACTCCTACAACGGAGTTAGTAGTACCTAAATCAATCCCAACTATTTGCCCCATAGTATTACTTGATTAATTAAAAGTTATCCTTAACTAATAATTTAATCAATTTAAATTCTCTGTTATCTACATATAATAATAAAAATCTATTAATTTCAACTTTATTTAAATAAATAAATTCATTTACTTATTTTTTTTTATACTTTTACAAAATACACAAAATTAATAAAGTATTTATTAGTTAAAATTCTAATTGTTATTTTATATCTCTATCAATTAAAATGAAACGGAGAGAGAGGGATTCGAACCCTCGATAGAGTTGCCCCTATACAGCATTTCCAGTGCTGCGCCTTCAACCACTCGGCCACCTCTCCTTAAGATTTATATTTTACCCTTTTAATATCCCATTATTGAGGAAAGTTACTTGAAAAAGACTTTTAAAGTCACTATTAGGAATAAAGAAACTGGTAAAATATATCAGGAAAATATTAGTGATCAAGAATATATACTAAAAGAATTTGAAAAAAAAGGTTTAAGACTTCCATTTTCCTGTAGGAATGGATGCTGTACAAGTTGTGCGGTAAAAATCGTTTCGGGTAAGCTTGAACAACCAGAAGCAATGGGTGTATCTCAAGATTTAAAAGATAAGGGTTATGCTCTTCTTTGTGTTGCGAAAGTAATAGAAGATATTGAAGTCGAGACTACCTATTATGATGAGGTTTATGATTTACAATTTGGCCAATATTTTGGTAAAGGAAAAACTAGAAAAGCTCCTCCCTGGGAATTTGAGGAAGATTAATTATTATGCTTGAAATTCAAGAATTTGAAGAAATCAATTCAGAAATTGATTTAATTTTTCTTACTAACATAGCTAAAGAGAGTGCTCTTATAGGTAATGAAATTCTAATTAAAAATTATAATAAAATTCAAACAATCACTTCAAAGGGGAGAAAAGGTGATTTAGTTACCAACGTAGATTTAGAAGTAGAAGAGAAAATTAAGGAGTACTTAACAATTAAAACTCCCGAAATTTCTATTCATGCGGAAGAATCAGGAAAATTAATAAAGACTTCGGAATTAACTTGGTGCATTGATCCATTAGATGGAACAACTAACTATTCTCACGGTTATCCATTCTTTGGAACTTCAATAGGTCTCTTATATAAAAACAATCCTATCTTAGGTGCTATATCAGTACCATATTTAAACGAACTTTATTCTGCATGCATAGGGAAAGGTTCATATTGCAACGATAAAAAACTGAAGGTATCAAATGCTAATTCTCTTATCGATAGTCTTCTCGTAACAGGTTTTGCATATGATAGGTTTGATACTGAAGATAATAATTATGCAGAATTTTGTTATTTAACACATAAAACTAGAGGAGTAAGGAGAGGAGGTGCAGCGGCTGTTGATTTAGCATTTGTTGCCTCAGGGAAAGTAGATGGATATTGGGAAAGAGGTCTAGAAATATGGGATTTAGCTGCTGGTGCTATTATTGTTAAAGAAGCTGGTGGTTCCGTTTCTGATTACCCTAACGGTGAATTTAATCTTAGCTCTGGAAGAATATTGGCTTGCAGTCCTAGACTTGAAGAAGAGCTAAAAATGGAATTAAGCAAAGTTACTCCACTTAATAAACAACTTTACACTTAAAAATAAAATTATCGTTTTAAAATGAGTGATATTAAAGAATTTAATTTAATAGATGTAAGGAATAATTCCTCAATTGTTAATGATTTAAATAATGTATATAAGTTGTGGGGTTATGAAGAAATTTCACCTTCATTTATTAATAATCTTGAGACAATCAAAGGTAGAGAAGTAATTGATGGGGACGAACTTATTGGAATAGTAAGTAATAGTTCATTATGTTTAAGACCAGAAATGACAACATCAATTGTTAAATTAACATCCACAAGATTATTAAATAAGAAGAGACCAATAAGACTTTTTAATAGTGGTATTGTATTTAATAAAAAACAAAGTTATAAAAATACTTATAAATTTCAAGAAAATTTACAAAGCGGTATAGAACTAATTAGTTATGACACTCAATACCCTGAGATTGAGGTGATTAATATATTATTTGATGCAATTGATAATATCAATTTAATTGATAGTTGTAATCTAACTCTTCTTGTTAGTACAACAAAAATAATGGATTTAATATTATTCAATTATAAAAATAATAATTATGAGGAGATTAAAAAATGCATGGTAAATCTAGATCAAGAATCATTAGATAAATTAAATATTGACAACAATGATAAAGCAATATTGAAGGAATTATTATTTACAAGAGGGGAGCCTGCAATCATACTTAAAAAGCTTAAAAATGTTTATGGTAATAATAATGTCATTGAGGAACTTGACTGTTTATTTAATACTTTATCAAAAATTTCAAAAAAATATAATATAAAAATACAACTTGATCCTACTTATCAACCTCATCTTAATTTATATGCAGGTATAGTTTTTCAACTTATTTGCGATAACAAAAATATTAAAACCATAATTGCAAAAGGTGGTAGATATGACGAATTAGTAAGATATTTTAATCCTAATGAAAAAATAATTAATGGAATTGGATTCACAATATCTATAGATAATTTAAGAGAATTGATAGTTGAAAAATCTCAAACTAAAAAGAAGGTGTTGCTGTTATTTAAAGATTCTTATTTATTAGATAAAGGTATAAATGAGCAAAAAGCATTGCAAAAAAAAGGGATAATTACAATACTATATTTGAATCCATGTAATGAAAATTCAAAAGCCAACATTCTTATGAAAGAACATAATTGTACTGAAATTCAATGGATTAAATAATTTTTCCCTTTGAGATTTATAAAAAAAAATGAAATTTGAATAAGCAACGACAATATAAATTTTTAGTACGGACAATACTCCTAATTAAACTTGATTAACCTTAAAATAGGAAATAAAATTTAATAGTTAAAAAAAAAGAAAATTAAAATGGAAAAAGGCGAAATTAGAATAAATACCGAAAATATTTTTCCAATAATAAAAAAAGCTGTATATTCTGATCACGAAATTTTTTTAAGAGAACTCGTTAGTAATGCTGTAGATGCAATTAGTAAAAGAAGAATGGCCTCAATGGCTGGAGATTGTGAAAATTGTGATGAACCTCAAGTAAAAATTACTATTGATAGGGAAAAAAATATCTTAAAAATTTCAGATAATGGTATTGGAATGAATGATGAAGAAATAAAAAAATATATAAACCAAGTTGCCTTTTCTAGTGCTGAAGAGTTTCTAACGAAATATAAAAAAGATAATGACGAATTTATAGGACATTTTGGATTGGGTTTTTATTCTAGTTTTATGGTCGCAGATAAAGTCAATATTTTAACTAAATCAGCCATAGATAATAGTAAAACTTTTAATTGGTCATGTGATGGCTCACCTAACTTCACATTAGAAGAATCTGAAAGAGATTCAGTTGGAACTGATGTAATCCTTCATTTAATGGATGAAGAAAAAGAATTTATAGAACCAGAGAGAATTAAGTCGCTTATTAAAAAATATTGTGACTTTATGCCTATAGATGTTCTATTAGAGGGTGAAACAATTAATAAGAAAAATCCTCCATGGAGAAAACAACCTAGTGAACTAAAGGATGAAGATTATATTGAACTATATAAATATTTATATCCTTTTCAAGGAGATCCTCTTTTATGGATTCATTTAAACACAGATTATCCATACGACATACAAGGTATTTTGTATTTCCCTAAATTATCTGGAAGAGCCGATTGGGAAAAAGGCGAAATTAAACTATTTTGCAACCAAGTATTTGTAAGTGACTCAATAAAGGAAATTGTACCTAAATATCTATTACCCTTGAGAGGTGTAATTGACTCTACAGATATACCATTAAACGTAAGTAGAAGTGCCTTGCAAACTGATAGAAAAGTCAGATCTATTTCATCATTCATTTCAAAAAAGATTGCTAATAAGTTAAAAGACTTAATAAAAAATTCGCCTGAATTTTATACAGAAATTTGGGATTCAATTTCTGCCTTTATTAAAATAGGTGCTATCGAGGACGAAAAATTTGCTGATCTTGTAGAAAATAGTATTATTTTTGAGACAATTATAAATTCTGATAAAGACGTAAAAAAATATCTCGATGATAAATCTCTTATAAAATCTAAAGAAAAGTTTTACACAACATTATCAAATTATAAGGAGAGAAATAACATAGTCGATTCCAAAAAAATTATTTATTGTTCTGATGTAATTGGGCAATCTAGTGCTTTAAATATTTGTTTATCTGACAACAAAGAAGTAATCAAATCTGATCCTTTAATAGATGCACAATTTCTTCCATGGATAGAAAATAAAAATGAAAATTATCAATTTCAAAGAGTTGATTCTGAAATAAATGAGCTTGAAGATAAAGATTCAAAAGAAATAGTTGATAAAGATGGCAAATCAAACACAGATAATTTAAAAGATATTATTTCTAAAGCATTAAATAACGATAAAGTAACAGTAAAAGTTCAATCTCTTAAAAGTAAAGATGCTCCTCCAGCAATGATATTGTTACCTGAACAAATGAGAAGAATAAACGATATGGGGGCATATATGGAACAAAAAATGCCGGGATTACCTGAATATCACGTCCTATTAATTAACAAAGAACATCCACTCATTGCAGGATTAAATAAAATAACTGGTAATAAAATTATTCTTGATAAAAAAGACCCAGTTGAAAATCCATTAGCATCAAAAATTGCTAATCATGTTTATGACATGGCGAAATTAAGTGTAGGAGGATTAGATCAAGAACAAATTATAAATTTGCAAAATAATAATGCCGATTTAATTTCAGATTTACTTAAAACATCAAAATAAGTAGTGTGTTAAGCTTAATAAATATATTCTCCAAATAATATGTCTAGGGTTTGTGAGCTGACAGGTGCAAAAGCTAATAATGGAATGGCTGTTAGTCATTCGCATATACGTACTAAGAAATTACAACAAGTAAATCTTCAAAAAAGGAGACTTTGGTGGCAAGAAGGTAAAAAGTGGGTAAACATAAAAATTAGTACTAAGGCATTAAAATCAATACAAAAGGTTGGTTTAGATAAGTTTGCCAAAACAAATGGAGTGGATCTTAATAAGTTCTGATTTTGATGAAGAGTTTATTTGGCCTTTTTGTAATATTAATATCGTTATATTTTAATCTTAAATCTGCAATTGCTTTTGATTATGCTCCAGAGATAGGAGATTCAGCTCCTAGTTTCCATTTAGAGGGAATAAACAAAAGTATTAAATCAAAAAAAATATGGGATTCGAATGAATTAATAGGTAAATGGATAGTTTTATATTTTTATCCTAAGGATTTTACCGCTGGTTGTACTCTAGAAGCAAAAGGATTTTCTCAATTAAAAAACGACTTTTCTAAATATAATGCTGAAATAATAGGAATAAGTGCTGACAATCAAGATTCTCACGAAAGTTTTTGCAGTGAAAAATCAATAAATTACACATTATTATCCGACCCCAATGGAACTATTAGTGCAAAATATGGTTCCTGGATTCCTCCTTATTCCGATAGGAATACTTTTTTGATTTCACCAGAGGGAAAAATAACATACAGATGGATAAGTGTTTTACCAATTAATCATGCAAAAGAAGTACTTAATATATTAAAGAAAAATATATAAATATTTTGCACGAACTTTCATTTGGTACTTGGTTAATTCATATCAGCTCAGTAATAGAATGGATTTATGCAATTTTTATAATAAACAAAATAAGTAGCTATAAAAAACTAAAGCTTTATTACTGGTTAAGTCTCGCAATGATACCTAATTTAATTGGAGCTATGTGTGCTATTACTTGGCATATTTTTGATAATCAACCTGAATTAAATGGGTTAGTTACCCTTCAAGGGATTTTCACTTTTATAGGGAACTCAACATTAGCTATAGCTACTATTGCAATTTATAAAAGAACAGAATCCTATGAATGATTTTTTTTTAAGATTTCTAAATTTCTTATCAAGATTTGATAATACAGCCTTATTTGCAGCATCTATAATTCCATATTCGATTTTCTTATATTATTTATACAAGATAAAGTCATTAAATAAATTAATCAAAATTGGTTTTTCTTTAACTGTATTATTTGTATTTATAACCATAGTAATTTCGATATTTTCTCTTACTTACTATCAAAGAACTCTTGTTGAAGTTGACTTACTTCATGGTTCAGCAGAATTTTTCTTAACCTTAAGCGATTTTGTTATTTTACTTGGCTTTATAAAGATGTTAAATCGTCTAGAAGTAAATAACTCTTAAGACCTTTTACAATTATGTGATTTATTGCTCGAAATAAAGGAGAATATAGAAAATAACGTTTTTTTATGCTTACTACATTATTTGCAGCAGCGGCTGCTCCCGCAACATTTGAATGGTCACCAAAATGTGCCATCGTAATGATTGCATGTAATGTTTTTGCTTATGCAATTGCAAGAGCCACAATAAGAAAACCTAATGAAGGTTTTGAAATTCCTAATTCACAATTCTTTGGTGGTTTAAGTCATGCGTCTGTCGTAGGAGCTAATTGCCTAGGACATATCTTCGGAATAGGTGCAATACTAGGATTAGCTTCTAGAGGTGTATTGTAAAATTATTCAACAGTAATTTTAGAATTTAATTTTACTAAATTAAATTTGTTAATAATTTTTTCTGCCATCTGATCAGGTTTAAGTCCTAATTTTTCTTTACTCTGATCAGGTGATGCATGATCTACAAGTACATCAGGAATACCAATTCTTAAAACTGGTATATTTATTTCATTATCGTTTAACATTTCAACAATAGCCGAGCCAAATCCTCCAACTAATGTACCTTCTTCCATTGTTACTACCTTTTTAAGTTTTCTTACTAACGGTATTATTAAATCTTGATCAATAGGTCTAACAAATCTAGCATTAACAATACAAGCACTAATACCTCTATTTTTTAGTAAGTTTGCAGTTTCAGTAGCGGCATGAACCATTGAACCATAAGCAATAATTAAAACATCATCACCTTCTTCTAAAATTTCTCCTTCGCCAATCTTCAAAGGCTCCCATCCCTCATCCATTACTGCTACACCTAAACCTGAACCTCTTGGAATGCGAAGTGCTGTCGGTCCCTTGTGATTAATAGATGTAATTAACATTCTTTGAAGTTCAGCTTCATCTTTTGGAGCCATTAAAACAAAATTAGGAATAGCTCTCATATAGCTAATATCATATTGACCCTGATGAGTTGGACCATCGGCACCAACGATTCCTGCTCTATCTAAAACAAAAGATACAGGTAGATTCTGAATACCTACATCATGAATTAGCTGATCAAAAGCGCGTTGCAAGAATGTACTGTAAATAGCAACTACAGGTTTAAGACCATCGCAAGACATTCCAGCTGCTAATGTAACTGCATGTTGTTCAGCTATTCCTACATCTATATATTGTTCTGGAATATTTTTTTGTAATAAATCTAGTCCAGTTCCAGTAGCCATTGCTGCTGTAATGCCTATAACTTTACTGTCTTGCTCGCAAATTTTTAAAAGTGTTTGACCAAATATTTTACTATAACTGACTGGTTTAGGCTTGCTTGATGGAATTGATTTACCAGTCGCAAGATTGAATGATGATTGAGCATGGTACCCTACTTGATCTGCTTCTGCATATGGATATCCTTTCCCTTTAGTTGTAACAACATGAACCATTACTGGTTTTTTAAGTCTATGAGCAGCATTAAAAGTATTTATAAGATTAGAAATATCATGTCCATCAATTGGGCCCATA
>ERZ802819.2254-NODE-2254-length-10973-cov-20.271_pt1 | contig 10973 bp, 9 predicted proteins | sample MGYA00345647_ERZ802819 | MGnify/ENA primary metagenome ERZ802819 (study PRJEB30503, sample SAMEA104212355) | marine metagenome | biome: Westerlies Biome; feature: [SRF] surface water layer (ENVO:00010504) within the epipelagic zone...; material: water... | reverse complement strand
TCAAAGGAATTTGACTCTCAAATAATGGCAGAAAGAGTAACGTGTTGGAGTTTCAATTTTTCATGGTTTGCAGAGAGTGGTGAATTAGATTTACAAAAGAAAATTTTATATTCTATTGCATTACAAACAAAATATCTCGAGATAAAACTCACAGAAACAAATAATTATCTACAACAAATTATAATAATTAAAGGTATTTTAGTTGCTAAGTCTATTTTATTTGACGATATAATCATTATCGATGAATTATTAAATATTATAGATCAAAAACTTGAAATTTTAACAAATAATGATGGTGGACACATCTCTAGAAGTCCTGTCCTGCATATAAATTTATTAAGACATTTAATAGAAATTAGATCTATAGTTGGAATTTTAAAAAATGTTGATGCAGAGAACTTACATAAAAAAACAATTAAAATGGGCGAATTCTGCAGAGGCTTTCAGATGCCAAATGATTGTTTTGCATGGTTCCACGGAGGATCATTAGTTCCTAAAGATATTATAAAACAAACTTTAAACAGGATTGGTTACAAAAATAGAATTTTTCAACTTGCTGAAGACACTGGTTTTTGTAGATTATCCAATATGGATACAGTTGTGTTTGTAGATGTTGGTTTAAAACCAATAGTAAGTACGAATACAAAAGCAAGTTTATTTGCGTTTGAGTTTTTTTATAAAAAAGAAAAAATTATTTCTAATCTAGGAGAATTAACTAAATCTAGTATTAAGAGTGCCAAAAGTTCATTAGCTTCATCTGCTGCTCACTCTACTTTAAATATTGATGATAGAAATAATATAGATCTAACAGGAAAAAGAAAAACTGAGATATTAGAAGTCAAATACGGAAAGACAAAGGATGGAAACTTATTAGATTTAACACATTCTGGTTATAAGACTATTTTTGGGATAAATCACAAAAGACAAATTTATCTATCTAATAAAAAAAATGAAATAAGGGGTAAAGACGTAATCATAAATCTTGGAAATATTGGTTCAATACCCAAAATGGCAAATATTCACTTTCATTTAAATCCAAGCATTGAACTTATAAAAACTAGAAGTGGTTCAATTTTATTAAACCACTTAAAGGGCTTTGTTTGGAAAATGACCTCTGACAATCAAGATATAGTTATCCGGGATTCAGTTATGTTTACCCCAAAAGGTCCTACTCCTTGTAAAGAAATAATGATAATTATGAAGCTTGAAAAAATAAGGGCTTATAAGATGATCTCTTGCAATTGGGCATTTCAATTACAAAAGTAGACTGAGTTTAAATTAATAAGAAATATTTTAATTATAATATAATCAAATTAAAGATCGGTTAAATAAAATGGACAATGTTGACAGTGATGAATTATTTACTGACAAAGTTAAAATTAAAAGGGCTTTGATTTCAGTAACCGACAAAAATAATATTGAAAAATTAGCTAAAGTTCTTGTGGATTATAATATAGAAATTTTATCTACTGGAGGCACTGCTAAATTTTTAAAAGAAAATGCAATACCAGTTAAGGATGTTTCAGATGAAACAAATTTCCCCGAAATCTTAAATGGAAGAGTAAAAACGCTCCACCCTAAAATACATGGAGGGATACTTAGCAGAAGAAATAATTCCGTTCATATAGACCAATTGCAAAAACATCAGATTAAAGAAATTGATCTCCTAATCATTAATTTATATAAATTTCAGGAAACCGTAGAAAACAACAAGTATAAGACTGAAGTTATTGAAAATATTGATATTGGTGGACCTGCAATGATAAGGGCCGCAGCTAAAAACCATGAGTTTGTTACTATTTTAACTGATCCTGGGGATTACTCTAAGCTTATAAATGAACTTAAAGATGAATGTGAAACCTCATATGCTTTTAGAAAATATCTTGCTGGAAAAGCTTTTAAATTAACTAATGAGTATGATCATGCAATTTCTGACTGGTTTAATATTGAAAACATTAACGCGATTGATCTACCTCAAACATTTTCAATGGATTTTGAAAAATCCTTGGAAATGAGATATGGAGAAAATCCACATCAAAAAGCAGCATTTTATAAAACGAATGACCCTAGAATTGGAATTGCTACATCTAACCAACTTCAAGGGAAAGAGCTTTCATATAATAATATTAATGATGGCAATGCTGCTTATGAATTAATTTGTGAATTTAATCAGCCAGCAATTGCAATTATTAAACATGCTAATCCTTGTGGTGTAGCTGAGAACGCTAATATAAATTTAGCATGGGAAAAAGCACTACAAACAGATCCAATTAGTGCATTTGGTGGAATAGTGGCTTTAAACAGAGAATTAACCCTAGATTTAGCAAAGCAAATGAAATCTTTATTTTTAGAAGTAATAATTGCACCTTCTTTTACTAAAGAGGCACTTCAAATTTTTAGGGACAAACCCAACATAAGAATTTTAGCATCAGGATCAATGCCTATACCTCAGGAAAACGGATTGGATATAAAATCTATTTCAGGAGGTATGCTTGTCCAAACTCGCGACAACAAAGTTTTACAGACAAGTGACCTGAAGATAGTAACAAAAAGAGTACCTACACAATTAGAAATAAATAATTTACTTTTTGCGTGGAAGGTAGCAAAACATACTAAATCCAATGCCATCATATATGCCAAAGATCTTCAAACTGTTGGAATTGGGGCAGGACAAATGAGTAGAATAGATTCCACGATGATAGCAAATGAGAAAGCTAAAAAATCTTCAATATTAGCAAACTTAAAATCATCAATGACTTTTGAAAGTGTAGTTGCTAGCGACGCATTCTTCCCATTCGCCGATGGTTTAGTAGCCGCTGCAGATGCAGGTGTTACTGCTGTAATTCAACCAGGTGGATCAATTAGAGATCAAGAAGTAATAGCTGCAGCAGATGAACGCAACATTGCCATGGTTTTTACATCAGTAAGACATTTCAAACATTAATTTAAAATAAATTTTCGTCTTCAAGATATTTTATAATCTTCTTAATTAAACTTGGTATTGCTAATTTTTTTAAATTTTGACTATCAACAAACCTATAGGACTTCTTATCTGATTGGTCTTTCAAAACGTCATTATTATCAATATAAGCTATTGCAATTGAACAGTTTAACTTAAAATGTGTAAATACATGTATTATTTTTTTTTCAAGAATATTCCAATCAAGATCAAACAAAGAATCTTTTTTTGTTATAAAATTAGGTGATTTTGAGAAATAATTCTTATCTTCTTTTAGCCAACCTATGGACGGAATTACATCCATATTTGATAATAATCCTTTATTATTATTTTTAGTCATTAGAATATCACCGTGCTGATTAATTAAACAAAAAAATAAACCATATCTATTATTTTTAATTTTTTTTGGCAGTCGTTTAGGATATATTTTAGCATTAGCAGTCCCACCTACTTTACAAAAACTAATCAAAGGACAAGAAGGACACCTGGGAGACTTAGGTATACAAATTAATGATCCTAAATCCATTAGTGCTTGCGCATAATCTCCATATCTTTGATTTGGCAAATACCTTTCTGAGATTTCTTCAATATATTTTTTTGATTTTTCTAATGGCTCATCAACGGCATATAATCTAGAAAATATCCTTTCGACATTGCCATCAATAACATTTGATTTAATATCAAAAGCAATTGCCATTATAGCTGATGCAGTGTAGTTGCCAATCCCTGGCAAGGATAATAATTTGCTTTTGTCACAAGGAATTATCGAATTATAATCATTAGAAATTATTTTTGCTGTCTCATGAAGATTTTTTGCCCTACTGTAATAACCTAAACCAGCCCAATAAGAAGATACTTCTTGAAAATCTGCTTTAGCCAGTTGATCAATAGTAGTCCATTTTTTTACAAAATTTAAAAAATAGGGAATAACTGTTGACACTACTGTTTGCTGCAACATAATTTCTGATAAATACACAAAGTAAGGATTGGGCAACTCCCCAGATAAAGCTCTCCAGGGCAAATTTCTTCTATTTTTGTCATACCAATTCAATAATAAGTTAGAAAAACTTTTGTAATTATCTTTTTTTGTCTTATTCATGGTTTTATGTATATATTATGTTATCTGTTAAAAATATTCTTTTAAAAAAATTGTGATTTATAATATGAAGTCATTAGTAAAAATTACAGAAAATATTGTTGAAAAAAAGTTAAGCAGACTTGGTGCCGTTCAAACACATATTTTACTAAATTGGAATTATATAGCAGAACATTATTCTAATATTACAATTCCTGATAAAATTAAGTTTAATAGAAACAAAAATACTGATGGCCAAATTACTATAAAGGTTCAAAATGGTTTTGGACCAGAAATTCAACACGCTATTCCATTTTTGTTAAATCAAATAAACTCAAGATTTGGCTATAAGGCTATAACAAAAATCAAAATAATACAGTCTGAACTTGGATATATTAAAAAAATAGAAAAAAACGTTTTTCAACAAAAAGTTTTTACTAATGACCCAGACTTAATTTCTAATATTTTGCCAGATGGAGAACTAAAATTAGCAATGCAAAGATTCGAAATTTCTAGAAAAAAAATGCTCTGATATTTTAAATATCTATTATTTAATCAGTTGATTTAGTGTATAATAATATTAAAAATATAATGTTAAAAGGTAAAGATTTTGAAAAAACAAATTATAGTAAATAGACGAAATACATTATTAAGTTTATTGGCCATTAGTGTTTTCCCTAAATATAGTTATTCAAATCAAGACCTATTAAGTGACAATATGCGTAAACAATTTATGGGTTCAAAAAATGCACCGATTAAAATTAAGGAATATTTTTCTCTAACCTGTGGTCACTGCGCAAATTTTCATCTTAAGACTTTACCTCAACTCAAGGAGCGATACATTGATACTGGTAAAGTTCAATTAGAGTTTATTGACTATCCTCTTGATAGGCTTGCTATTATCGCTGCCACCTTAGCCCGAACACTTCCAACTGAGGACGGATATTTGGAAGCTATAAGCATATTATTAAAAAAACAAAAGCAGTGGGCATATTCAAAAAAGCCACTTGATGAATTACTTTCTATCGCAAAATTATTTGGAGTTTCTTCAAAACAATTTGATGAAATTTTAAAGAATATTCCGCTTATGCAAGAAATTATTAATAAAATGGAAAAGGAGTCTAAAAATTTTAATATAGAGTCCACACCGACATTTATTATAAATAATAATCATAAAATTTCAGGCGCTTTGTCTTTTAAAGACTTTGAAAAAGAACTTTTAACTTTAATTAAAGCAAAGAATTCTTAATATTAATAAAGGATAATTAATGAAGTTCAAATCTGTTAGGATTTCTGGGTTCAAATCTTTCTTAGAACCAACTGAAATACTGATTAACGATGGCTTGACTGGGGTTGTAGGTCCTAATGGTTGTGGGAAGTCAAACATTGTTGAAGCGGTAAAATGGGTTATGGGCGAAAATTCTGCACGTCAAATGCGTGGCGATGAAATGGATGATATTATTTTTGCAGGTACAAGTGAGAGACCAGCTAGAAACTTTGCAGAAGTATCTATTAAATTAGACAATTCAGAGCGAAAAGCTCCAGCAAATTTCAACCACCTTGAAGAAATTGAAATTTCTAGAAAAATTGAAAGAGAAAAGGGATCAATCTATAGGGTTAATTCAAAACAAGTTAGAGCAAGAGATATACAATTAATTTTTGCTGATAATGGAACCGGTGCACGTTCCTCAGGGATAGTTAGTCAGGGTAGAATAGCACAAATAATAGATGCAACCTCTGAAGATAGAAGAATAATTCTTGAAGAAGCAGCAAATATAAAGGGGTTACATAACAGAAGACATGAGGCTGAACTAAAACTAAATGGAGCTAATGAAAATCTAAATAGATTAATGGACATTGAGCAAACTTATCAAGATCAGCTTATAGAATTAGAAAAACAAGGAAGAAAGGCTGCTAGATATAGATCAGTAGGTGACAGACTAAGAAAAGCTGAGGCAACTTTGTTTTTAACACTCTTAAATACGGCAGAAAATGAGTTTAATGATTTCAAAAAACATTTAGATATAGCCAAAGAAAATGTAAATAAAGGACAAATTAATGTATCCAAACACACTGAAGCAAAACAAGAAATTTTAGATGAATTACCTGAGTTTAAAAAATTAGAAACTAAAAAGATAACAGTTTTACAATCTCTGAATATAACAAAAATTAGATTAGAAGAAGAGAAATCCTCTGCAAAGACAACTTTAAACAATACCTTAAATCAAATTTCCCAAATAGAAACAGACATCCAAAGAGAAGTTGAAATTAAACAAGACGCAAAGAAAACATTGTTGAGCCTATTTGCAGAAGAAGAAAAGTTAAAATCTGAGTCAACAAATTTTTTGACTAAGAAAACTGACGCCTTGAAGCTAGTAAAAGATCTAAAGGCTAAAACAGAAGAAGCAAATACAAAACTTTCCACTATAACTTCAGAAATATATTCAATTAAATCTGATAAATCAGATCTTGAAAAGCGTATATCTGTTCTAACAGATAAGATTAAAAACTCTGAATTTCAAATATCTGAATTTAACTCAAAGGAAGATGAACAACTTCTTAAAAAGAATAATCAGCAATTAAGTAAATTAAAACAAATATTAAGAAATAAAAATCAAAATTTAGTGTCTAATAAACAAGAATTAATAAAATTAGAAGAAAAAGAAGTTAAACTTAGTGATCAAAAGAGTAATACTGACCAAAATTTTAATGTAATTAACGCAGAATTAAATTCTCTTTCTTCGATATTAGGTGATGATACTTTAAATAAAAACTCACTAGAAAAAAGCATAAATAATATTGGTAATCTTGAAAAAGCAATAGGATCCGTTTTAGGTGAAACCTTATTAGCACCAATTCATTCCGATCAAAATCATTTTCTCAAGAATACATATTGGAGAAATGATTTAAAAACTAAATTCAGCACAGAATTACCCAAAGGCGCAATCCCTATAATTTCAGAAATCAAAAAAAATTCAATTTTAGATATTGCTTTGATTGGTGTAGGTATAGTTAAAGATGAAGAAACTGCTTATGATCTTCAGAAAAATTTATCATTTGGGCAAGCACTTACAACTTCCAAAGGTGGTTTATGGAGATGGGACGGTTTTGTACAACCTCAAGGTGTACAAAACAGTTATTCCGAAAGACTTCAACAAATTGCAAAATTAAGATTACTTCAAAATAAATTACCTGCTGTAAAAAAAGAACAAAAAATTATTGAAAGTAAAATTGATGAAAATCAATTAGGTATAAGTAAATGTAAACGTGATATTATTGAATTAGAATCGCAAATATCAGAACTAATTAAAAATTCAAATACATTAGAATTAACTAACTCAAAATTAGATGCAAAACTTCTTTCATCTAAAGTTTTATTAAAAGAGCATCTAGATATAACAAAAATATCTCAAAAAGAGTTAGTTGGACTTAAAAATCAATTAAACAATTCTATTAATTTACCATCATTATTAGCTGATGAACTGAAAATAAGAAATATAGCCGATCAATGTAGAAATGAATTAGCTGACGCAATGGCATCAGAACAACAAATAAAGACACATGAAAGTTTTCAAGCAAGAAACCTAATGCAGATCAAAAATCAAAGGGAGAATTGGAAAAAAAGAGAAAATGAAGCGTCCATGAGATTGATGTCTTTGCAAGATAGATTGAAAAAGTTAAAAGATGATCAAAAGAGATTGACAAGCCTACCAGATGATTTTGAAAAGAGAGAAGAAGATCTCAACAAACAAATTGATAAGGCTGTTCAAGACAAGAATATTGCCTCTGATAAATTAGTACATACTGAGACTAATCTTCATAATATAGAAAAATTAGAAAGGGAAGCAGAACAAAAAGTTTCATCCTTTCGTGAAGAAATGATAAAAATAGAGGCCTCGCTGAATCTTGCTAGAACCAAAATACAGAACATTGAGGCTAGAGTTTTTGAAAAGCTAAGAATAAACACAGATAAATTGCTTGAAATTGTCGGTTTTAATGAAAAAAATAATTTAAACGTTTCTATTGAGTTATTAGAAAGAACTGTTCAACGTCTTATAAATGAAAGGGAATCACTAGGTGCCGTAAATTTGCGTGCAGAAGAAGAAATGAAAGAGATGAAAGAAAAAATCGAGACCATGTCATCTGAAAGAATTGATCTAGAATTAGCAATAGAAAAACTTAGAACTGGAATTTTTGAACTTAATAAGGAAGGAAGGCAAAGATTAAAAGATAGCTTTAATGATGTTAACAAAAATTTTAAAGATCTTTTTCAAAAACTCTTCGGAGGTGGAGACGCTGAATTAAAATTAGTTGGAAGTGAAGATCCTCTTAAAGCAGGTTTAGAAGTTTTAGCAAGTCCACCTGGAAAGAAAATGCAACTTCTTTCACTTTTATCAGGAGGAGAACAAGCCTTAACGGCAATCTCTTTGATTTTTTCAGTATTTTTGTGTAATCCTGCACCTATTTGTATTTTAGACGAGGTAGATGCACCACTTGATGACACAAATGTAGGAAGATTTTGCGATTTACTTAATAAAATAGTTGCAGAGACAAACACTTATTTTATGGTTGTAACGCATCATAGACTTACAATGGCTAAAATGGATAGACTATTTGGAGTTACAATGGAACAAAAGGGAATCAGTAGGTTAGTATCTGTTAATTTAGAAGAAGCTAACAGAATAAGGGACATTGCTTAAAAAAATAAATTTTTTTCAAGTAAACTCTTGACTTATTTGCTTGGTCAAAATAATTTAAGCACGCTTATATGGTGTATGCGAAAGTATGTTATGAGCTCATTTAAAAACGAAGAAAATTTGAATTCAAGAATAGATAATGCTTTAGCAAAAAAAGGGAATAAAAAAGAAGTTAATAACAATAACCAAACTTTAGTTAATACTTTTTCTAGAGTTGCTACTGAACTACTAGCTGGATTATTGGTTGGTGCAGGTATAGGTTGGACTTTAGATAAGTGGTTAAACACAAATCCTTGGTTTCTAATCTTATTCTTTTTGCTAGGTGGGGCCGCTGGTATACTAAATCTTTGGAGAGTGGTAACTGGAAAAGGCCTCAAAATTGGATACTTTTAACATTTAATATAGAAAAAAATAATGAATTCACCCGTCGAGCAATTTACAATAAAAGTTTTATATGAATTAAATATTATTGGCATAGATATTTCTTTCACTAATGCATCATTATTTATGATATTATCTATTCTGGGTTCTGCTGGATTTTTATATATGGGAGCAAGAAAACAAGCTCTCGTTCCTAACAGATTTCAGTCTCTAGTAGAAATGTCATATGAATTTGTAGCTAATATGGTTAAAGAGAATGCTGGTAAAGGTAGTCAAGCTTATTTTCCATTTATATTCACTCTATTTATGTTTATTTTATTTGGTAATTTACTTGGTATGATTCCATACAGTTACACTTTTACTTCACAAATAGCAGTCACTTTTACATTAGCAGCTATCATATTTATTGGAGTTACAATTATCGCACTTTTTAAGCATGGATTGAAATTTTTTACATTTTTCTTCCCATCAGGGGTGCCTATTGGTTTAGCGCCATTGCTTATTCCAATAGAAATAATATCTTACTTTATTCGTCCTATTAGCCTATCAGTCAGATTATTTGCCAATATGTTAGCTGGGCACACTATGATGAAGGTGTTTGCTGGTCTTATAATAATGATGGGATCTGCGAGTGGTTTTTTAAAGGTTGGTGCAATTTTACCACTGATGGCCGTTATAGGATTAACTGGGCTTGAATTCCTAGTTGCAGCCTTGCAAGCCTATGTCTTTAGTATTCTAACATGTATGTATCTTCATGATGCACTACATTTACATTAATTCATGACTAAATTATATAATTAACGAAAGGAAAATAAAATGGAAATGGATGCCGCAAAATTAATAGGAGCAGGTCTAGCAGTTATAGCGCTAGCCGGTGTGGGAGTTGGAATTGGTAATATCTTTGCTTCTTTAGTTACTGCTGTTGGTCGAAATCCAGCTGCAAAAAATGAAGTTTTTGGTATAGCTATTCTAGGTTTTGCTTTAACTGAAGCCGTTGCTTTGTTTGCGCTTGTTATTGCACTTTTGTTATTATTTACATTCTAAATAATAAATTTTTTTGCCTGTAGCACAATAAGCTATAGGCAAAATATAGTTTAGAAAATTAAAAATGTTATATTTTACAAAATTATTTTTAACTTCAATATTTATTATTAATGTTGAAACTGTAATCGCTTCAGAAGCAAAAACAGGTCTTCCCCAATTAGATCTTAACACTTATCCATCTTTAATGTTTTGGTCAATTATTTCTCTTATACTTGGTTTTGTATTAATGAAATATTTGGTAACTCCAAATATAAAATCAATCTTAAACTCTAGAGAAACCTCCATACAAAATGATTTAGTTAAAGCCAAGACTTCAAATCAAGAATCTGAAAAAATCAGACAATCAATTATAAAAAGTCAGGAAGACATTAAATCAAAGTCACAAAAAATTATTTCTGACGCCATATTGGAGTCTAAACAAAGTATTGAAAAAAAAGAAAAAGAGATTTCTGCAAAATTAGAATTGAAGGTTTCGGAAGCAGAAAAGAAAATAATTGATACACAAAATACTGTTATTAACGATGTTATTAATGTTGCTGAAGAAATAACAGCTGATGTAGTCAGAAAATTTACAGATATTAAATATGATAAAAGCAATGTCAAAAAAGCAATAAAGCTAGCTTCGAATAATGTATTGATGGAGAAATAACGTGTACCTTGATGAAACCGCTTGGGTTGCAATAGCATTTATTATATTCATTGCCTTGGTTTGGAAAAAAGCAAGTAAGGCAATAGTGTCCATATTAGATAATAGATCCTTATTAATACAGAATGAATTACAGGAAGCTAAATCTCTTAAAGAAGAGGCTTTAGAAGA
>ERZ802819.2253-NODE-2253-length-10974-cov-32.2277_pt1 | contig 10974 bp, 6 predicted proteins | sample MGYA00345647_ERZ802819 | MGnify/ENA primary metagenome ERZ802819 (study PRJEB30503, sample SAMEA104212355) | marine metagenome | biome: Westerlies Biome; feature: [SRF] surface water layer (ENVO:00010504) within the epipelagic zone...; material: water... | reverse complement strand
GGCGCAATCCGCACTGGCCGCGCCCGAGGATTTGCCAGTGCTGTATGATGCGATAATGACGGCTGCCCCTGTGGCCGATGATCTGGCCCCGGCGCTGGGCGATGATCTGCCATTGCTGGCGCGTGACGGCGGGTTTATCCGGCAGGGCTATGACAGCGCGCTGGACGAGCTGCGCACCCTGCGCGATGAAAGCCGCCGGCTGATTGCAGCCCTGCAGCAGGATTATTGCACCTCGACTGGCATTGCATCGCTGAAGGTGAAGCACAACAACGTGCTTGGCTATCATGTCGACGTGCGCAGCACGCATGCTGACAAGCTGATGCAGGATGACCGGTTCATCCATCGCCAGACGACGGCGCAGGCGGTGCGTTTCACCACAACCGCCCTTGCCGAGCTGGAGCGCGATCTGTCTTCGGCGGCTGACCGGGCACTGGCACGCGAGACAGACATTTTCAACAGGCTGCGGGAGATCGCGCTGGCATCGGCCGAAAAGCTCGGCCATGCAGCGGCGGCGCTGGCGCGTCTTGATGTGGCCACCGCATCAGCGGTGATTGCGACCAGCCGCAATTATTGCCGGCCAGAGGTCAGCGATGACATTCTGTTTCATATTGAGGGGGGGCGCCACGCGGTTGTCGAATCGATGCTGGCACCCGGTGACAGCTTTATCCCGAATGATTGCCAGCTGGGTGATGCCGGCGATCTATGGTTGATTACCGGACCCAATATGGCCGGCAAATCGACATTCTTGCGGCAGAACGCCCATATCGCCATTCTGGCGCAGGCAGGCATGTTCGTGCCGGCAACAGCGGCGCGGATCGGGGTGATTGACCGGCTGTTCAGCCGGGTGGGTGCAGCCGATGATCTGGCGCGCGGCCGGTCGACCTTTATGGTTGAGATGGTGGAAACCGCTGCCATTCTGAACCGTGCCACACAACGCTCATTTGTCATTCTCGACGAGATTGGCCGCGGCACGGCGACCTATGACGGGCTGTCGATTGCCTGGGCATCGCTGGAGCATCTTCATGAGCGCAACAGCTGCCGGACATTATTCGCAACGCATTATCACGAACTGACAAATCTGCGAAACAGCCTCGACAGGCTGTCCTGTCATTCGATGAAGGTGCGTGAATGGCAGGGCGAGATCATCTTTCTGCACCAGGTGATTGACGGGGCTGCCGACCGGTCATACGGGGTTCATGTGGCGCGCCTTGCCGGCCTGCCCGCAGCGGTGATCAGCCGGGCGCAGGCGCTGCTTGCCGAGATGGAGGCTGGCGGCCATGGTGTGATCGATGCTGGCAAGCTGGCAGTTGACTTGCCGTTATTTGAACATGATTTTTCGGCAGATACAGCTATGGTTGCACAGGCAACGGCACAGGCAACGGCACAGGTCGCGGCAGAGGACGCGCTGCGGGCGCGCCTGGCCGCTGCCAACCCTGACTTGATGGCACCGCGTGAGGCGCTGGATCTTGTCTATGAACTTCGCGAGCTGCTGGCTGGTGAAGCGAAAAAGCAATGACAGGAACGAGGTGCTGATGCCAGCCCAGATGCAGGACAAGCAGACAACACGCTTCGCCTGGCGGCGATGGATTGACCCGCTGCGCGCTGCCATTGAATCGGATGATGCGCCGCTGGATATTGCCGCGTTCGAGGCTGACCTTGCGGCGCTTGACGGCAGTGGTGACGCCGCTTTCGCGCGTCAGTTACTGGCCGTCGCAAAGCCGGTTCACAAGGCGATGCGCGATGATCTGCTGGCCGGCCTTGCACAGTCAGGCGACGGCGCTGTCTATGTTGGCCGGCATTCATGGGGCATGGACCTGTTGATCGGCGCGGCCATGAAGGCGCTGTGTGCGCGGCATGCTGCAGATGATGTGGCGCTGGTGGCTGTCGGTGGATACGGGCGCGGTGAGCTGGCCCCCAATTCTGATATTGATCTCTTGTTTCTGACCGAAAAGGACATCGCCAAGGGGGCGGACCTTGTTGTCGAACAGATGTTGTATCTGCTGTGGGATCTGGGACTGAAGGTGGGGCATGCCAAACGTACTGTGACCAATACGATGCGGTCCGCGCGTGAGGATCATACCATTCTGACAAGCCTGCTGGAGACCCGGTTCATTGCTGGCAACAAACGGTTGTCGGACAATCTAGATCGTGCGTTCCGCCGGCAGGTCGGGCGCATGAAGCCGGCTGATTTTGCCGAGGTGAAGCTGGCCGAACGCGATCTGAGGCATGCGCGGAACGGCAATACGCGATATGTTGTCGAGCCAAATATAAAGGAGGGCAAGGGCGGGTTGCGCGATTTGCATACCCTGTTCTGGATTGCAAAATTCGCCTATCGGGCAAACAGTATCATCGACATTGTCGAACAGGGGGTGTTGCGCGAAAGCGAGGCCCGCCGGTTTGCCGCGGCACAGCGCTTTTTATGGACTGTCCGCTGTCATATCCATCTGCGGTCCGGGCGACCGGACGAACGCCTTGACTTCGAGGCGCAGATGGCGATTGCACCCTTGATGGGGTTTGCTGACCGATCTGGCATGCAGGCGGTTGAGCGGTTCATGAAACGCTATTATCTGGCAGCACGCGATGTGGGTAATCTGACACGCATCATGTGTGCGGCGATGGAAATGGATTTTCGTCAGCGGCGGACAAGATGGCGTGAGGAATTCGGGTCCGGGCAGCAATTCGGGCCTTTTACCATTCGTGCCGGCCGGATCAATCTGGACCCGTTACTGATGTTTCGCGAAGACCCGCTTCGCATGCTGACCCTGTTCGAGCTGGCGCTGGAACAGAATGCTGACATTCATCCGCACGCGCTGCAACGTCTGACCCGTGGTCTGCCTGCCCTGGGCAATGCGACGCGCACCAACCCGCAGGCGTCAGAGAAATTCATCAACATCCTGACCTCGAAACGGAACCCGGAACGCGTGTTGCGTCTGATGAATGAAAGCGGGGTGTTGGGCCGGTATATGCCGGATTTCGGGCGGATTGTGGCGATGATGCAATTCGATATGTATCACAGCTATACGGTTGATGAGCATACGATCCAGGTGATCGGCATCCTGCATGATATTGAATCCGGCAAACTGGCAGAGACAGCGCCCGTGGCCACCGAGGTAATGCCGGAAATTGAATCGCGGCGGGCACTGTTCGTGGCAGCCCTGCTTCATGACATGGCCAAGGGGCGCGGCGGCGATCATTCGATCCTTGGCGCCGAACTGGCGCTTGAGATGTGTCCGCGTCTGGGACTGTCGCCCGAGGAAACCGAGACGGTGAGCTGGCTGGTGCGCCATCACCTGTTGATGAGCAAGACAGCATTTCGCTATGATCTGAATGATCCGAAAACGATTGAGGATTTTGCCACGATCGTGCAGTCGCCAGAACGTCTGAAGCTGTTGCTGGTGCTGACCGTGGCTGATATTCGCGGGGTTGGGCCGACAGTGTGGAATGGCTGGAAGGCGGCCCTGATGCGCGATCTGTATTTCCAGGCCGATGCGGTGTTGCGCGGGGCCGATGCCGGGGTAATCGCGCTGCGATCATCGGCGGATGCCCAGCAGGCAGCCTTCACCGGCCTCACCGGCTGGACAGCGGCAGAATTTTCCGCCTATACGGCCAATCTGCCGCGTCCCTACTGGACGGGGTTTGATACCGATGTTCACATTCGCCATGCTGAAATGGCCCGCCGGTTTCGGCAGCTGGATGAACCGCTGCTGATTGATTTCCGGCAGGACCCGGCGCGCAAGGTCACTGAACTGACCGTCTTTTCGATTGATGATGCAGGGCTGTTTTCGCGCATTGCAGGGGCGGTGGCAGGACTGGGCATCAATATCGCCGGCGCACGGATCACCACCTGTCTGGATGGCTCGGTGCTTGATGTCTTCATGCTGCAGACAAGCGACAACCAGATCATCGCTGATGAGGCATTGCTCGACCGGCTTGGTGCCAGCATTGCCAGTGCGGCCAACAGCACATCGCGCCCGCAGGCGGCCCTTCGCGAGCGCTGGCAGAGCCTGCCCGAACGCGTGCGGCATATGCCGGTGCCATCGCGCGTCATGCTGTCCAACAAGATCAGTTCAACGCATACGGTTGTCGAGGTGAATGGACGTGACTTTCCCGGTCTGCTGTTCCGCATCACCAAGGCGCTGGCCGAACTTGGTCTGCAAATTCAGACAGCCACCGTATCGACCTATGGTGAACGTGTGGTCGACGTATTCTATGTGAAGGATCTGTTCGGGCTGCAGGTGCATAATGAAGCGCGTCTTGATGTGATCCGCACCCGTCTGCTGCAGGTGTTCGATCATGTGAGCGAGGCGGCGGAATGAAGCCCATGTCGCTTGCGGCCGCATTTCGCCGGATCAGTGGTCTGACCGGTCTCAGCCGCATTCTGGGATTTCTGCGCGATATTGCCTTCGCGGCTTTCCTCGGCGCGGGGCCGGCGGCAGATGCCTTTCTGGTGGCGCTGAAGCTGCCCAACATGTTTCGCCGACTGACAGCAGAAGGCGCGCTGGCCAACGCTTTTGTTCCAAGCTTTGCGGAAGTGCGGGACGCTGACGGGTCTGGCCCGGCGATGCGACTGGCTGGCGAGGTGCAGACAACATTGCTGCTGGTGCTGACAGGGCTGGTGGTGACCGGCGAGATCATGATGCCATCGGTGATCGCCCTGCTGGCCCCGGGATTCGTCGAAACGCCGGACCGGCTTGATGCGGCGGTGCGCCTTGCGCGGGTAACATTTCCATATTTGCCGATGATTTCGCTGGTCGCGTTCTGGGCGGCACTGGCAAATGCCCATGACAGGTTCTCGGCGGCCGCGTTGATGCCGGTCATCTTCAATATCTGCCTGATTGCCGGTGCCGTTCTGATACCGGTCTACGGGTCTGCATCTGCTGAACAGCTTGTGGCTGGCGCACCGATGGGTGAGAGGGCGATGCCGCTGGCACTGGGGCTGCTGGTGGCAGGTGTCCTGCAGCTTGTCTTTATGGGCGCGGTGCTGATCAGGGCCGGTATCATGCCGGCATGGTATCTGCCGCAGCTGGCCCCGGCGGCCCGGCGGATGTGGCGCCGGTTTGTGACGGCATCTGCCGGGGCGGTGGCGATGCAGATCAACCTGATTGTCGATCTGGTTCTGGCCTCGCTGATCGGTGTTGGTGCCATTTCCTGGCTGTATTATGCCGACCGTATTGTGCAGCTGCCGCTGGGGGTCATCGGAATCGCCCTTGGCACGGCATTGTTGCCGCGTCTTTCGGCGCAGTTTCGCGCAGACGATCTTGCGCCGGTGCGCCAGACACTTGCCGATGCCATGACATTCGCCAGTTTCTTTGTTCTGCCGGCAAGTGTTGCGCTGGTGATGATCGGGCCTGATATCATCACCGGTCTGTTTCGGTATGGTGCCTTTTCAATGGCTGATGCACAGGCCAGCGGCGTTGCCCTTGCCGCCTATGCGATCGGTCTGCCCGGTCACTTTCTGGTGAAAATTCTGCAGCCGGCATTCTATGCTGATCACCGACCCGGTCTGGTGCTGGGGGTGTCGGTTGCGATGGTGGCAACAAACATCATCCTGTCGCTGTCCCTGATGCCGCATTTCGGGCATGTAGGGCTGGCGCTGGCCACCTCGATATCGGGTCTTCTGGCAGCGGTGGCGCTGATGGCGGCGGCATTGCGCGCGGGATATGTCGGGGCCTTGCCGGGTGCGATATTGGTGCGAATCCTTGCGTGCTGCGGGATGATGGCAGCGGCACTGGCCGGTATTGATCTTGTCATGCCAATGGTTTCTGGTGTGCTGCGGATGGCAGTGCTGGTAGGCGGCGGCGGTGCAGCGTTTCTGATCACCGCCTTTGTGTTGCGTGCCGTGCCCCGCCAGCTGATACGCGGATGACGCATGGTCGAGAGACTTGGGCGGGGACTTGACCCTGCCGCCACCACGGACCATAACCGCGTGTCATTTTGTGCCTCTATTTTGCTTAACGGATGCAGGAACATCGATTCATGACTTCTTCACCCACATCTTCTGGCAATACATCTTCTGGCAACACACGTGGCCGCATTTTTTCCGGTGTGCAGCCAACGGGCAATCTGCATCTTGGCAATTATCTGGGGGCCATCCGCAACTGGGTGGCATTACAGGACAGTTTTGAATCGATCTATTGCGTTGTGGATCTGCACGCCATTACCGTGGCGCAGGACCCGGCCCAGCTGCGCCAGAGCACGCGTGAGGTGGCTGCCAGCCTGATCGCTGCCGGTATTTCGCCGGAACGCGCCATTATCTTCAACCAGTCACAAGTTCCGCAGCATTCACAGCTGGCCTGGATTTTCAGCTGCGTTGCGCGGCTTGGATGGTTGAACCGTATGACCCAGTTCAAGGAAAAAGCCGGAAAGAACAGGGAGAATGCGCGCGTCGGGCTGTATTCCTACCCGATCCTGATGGCCGCGGACATTCTGGCTTACCGCGCGACGCATGTGCCGGTTGGCGAGGACCAGAAACAGCATCTCGAGCTGACGCGCGATATCGCCCAGTCATTCAATCAGGCTTATGATGTCGAGTTTTTCCCGCTGCCGGAGCCGCAAATTCTGGGGTCGGCGACACGTGTGATGAGCCTGCGTGACGGGGCTTCGAAGATGAGCAAGTCCGATATGTCGGACAATTCAAGGATCAATCTGACCGATGATCGTGACCAGATCGCGCAGAAGATTCGTAAAGCGAAGACCGATCCGGATGCGTTGCCGTCTGAAGAAGCTGGCCTTGAGGGACGGCCCGAAGCGCAGAACCTGGTCGGCATCTATGCCGCCCTTGCCGGAAGCAGCGTCGGGGCGGTTCTGGCCGAATTCGGTGGCAAGGGGTTTGGCGACTTCAAGCCCGCGCTCGCCGATCTGTCGGTCGAGGTTCTGTCACCAATTGGCGATAACATGCGTTCGCTTCTGGAAAATGTCGATCACATCGACCATATCCTCGATGGCGGGGCGGCCCGCGCCGAGGCCATTGCGGCACCGATCATCGACGAAGTAAACGAAATCGTCGGGTTTCTGGGCAGGAAAAGCTGACCAGAGATGTGGACATAATTTTACCGCGATTGTGGGGTTCAATTGTGTTATTGTCAGTTGGTGAAAATTACCTGTCACGCCGTGATGCCGACAGACATGGGTCAAAGCAGGCGTCAGGTCAACGTTGCCAGAAGCCACACGCAGCCGGGCCACGCGCACAATGATTAACGGGTGCGCGCAGTGTCTGCGCCAACCAGTGACACACGATAAAGGAAGCTGATTGATGTTTATCCAGACACAAGACACTCCGAATCCTGCCACGCTGAAATTCATTCCGGGCGTGCCTGTCATGACATCGGGGACAGCAGATTATCCGGCAGCCGAAAGCGCGGCCAACGCGCCGCTGGCACGCCGCCTGTTCCAGGTTGATGGCGTCAAGGGCGTGTTTCTGGGCAGTGATTTCGTGGCTGTTACCAAAGATGAGGCGCTTGACTGGTTCGCGCTGAAGCCATCGATCCTTGCCGGCATTATGGAGCATTATGCGTCAGGCCTGCCTGTTGTTGAAAATGCACCATCTACAGATGAGGCGGACAGCGATGATGAGAGCGATATCGTGCGCCAGATCAAACAGCTTCTGGATACGCGTGTGCGCCCGGCTGTTGCCATGGATGGCGGCGATATTGTGTTTGAAGGATTTGATGACGGTGTTGTCACGCTGCAGATGCGCGGTGCCTGTCAGGGATGCCCCAGTTCGACCGCGACGCTGAAGATGGGCATTGAAAACATGCTTCGTCACTATATTCCCGACGTCCGCGAAGTCAGGGCTGCCGAATTCTAGACCTGCCTGTTTTTGACCGATTCACTAGATGTGGATGAGTTGTGTCTCTTCCTTCCGGATTTGTGCTGAAAGACAGTCACCTGATCAGAGGTGTTGCCGCGCTGGTGGTTATCAGCGTGCTGGTGCCTGGCATTTTCGGTGTCGGTCCGCCGCAATATTTTGGCGATGATGATACAAGGCTGGCAGCCCTCCAACAGCCTGATGAGGCCCCGCCAACGCCAACGCCCGACATGCCAGCACCTGACATGCCAGCTGCAGAGATCAAGACTGCGCAGACCGATGGTGCCGCCAAGCTGGAAGAACCGGCCGTCCCGGCCCGCGTGCCGCCAGCTGATGCAGCGCCAGGTGACATTTCAGCGAAAGATAGTGTAACGAAAGATTCGGGCACGGCTGACGAGACATCGCCAGAGACATCACAAGTGCCCTCACAAACGGAGATCGCATCGGCCAACCCAACGCCGGAAACAGAACAACCGCCGGCAACCGACCCGGCAGAAGCAGTTTCCCAAACGGCTGGTGAAGCTGAAAAGGACGAGGACAAGACAACGCAGCCGGCGCCGCTGGCAACAGCGGCACAGACACAGGCAGAAACACGGTCAGCAACAGGGGCAATCACGCGCGCCGAAATTCAGCAGACGATTGCCAGCCTGAAACCCGGCGCACCGGTGGCAGCCGAAGAGCCGGCTGTGCGGGCCACCAAAAAGGGAACCGACCGCGATACTGTCGAGGTGGCAAGCCTGCAGCGAACAGCCAAATTGCCGCCCCCGAGCGACCCGCTGAAGCCGTTTATTGTCGCGCGGACCTTTCACAAACGCATTGCCGAATCGCATCTGGAATTGCCGGTAAAAAAGCAGAAGGACGCCTTTATCGGCATGCTGCTGCCACTGGTTCTGGCGGCGAATGATGAAATTGCCCAGCGCCGCCAGGCGATCATGCGGGCTGCCGGCAACAATGACACAACATCGCTGGAAAAATGGGCGCGCCTCTACCGCATTAATATCAGTGATCGATCACTGGACTGGGTTGAGGATGAATTGCTGCGCCGCGCCGATGCCATTCCGGTATCACTGGCACTGGCGCAAGGGGCTATTGAATCAGGCTGGGGCACATCGCGCTTTGCGCTGCAGGGCAATGCGCTGTTCGGCCAGTGGGCATGGGACCAGAGCGCCGGGCTGAAACCGATCGAGGCATCAAACTCGCGCGCTGTGGTACGCAGTTTCCCAAATCTGTTCGGGTCGGTGCGCGCCTATATGCACAATCTGAACACGCATGCGCAATATGCCCGCTTCCGCGAGCGGCGCGACCTTCTGCGCGGGCGCAAGCGCAATGACCTTGGTATGCAATTGTCGGTGTTTCTGGATGGTTATGCCGAAATTGGCATGGCCTATGTCGACAAGATCCAGACGATCATCCGGATCAATGATCTGGGCCGGTATGAGGCGGCCCGCCTGCAATAGGTCTTTCAGCAACTGACGATCCGGCACTCAGTGCTGTGATGCGACAGGGCGAAACCCGCGCGATCAATCGCCTATTCAGGCAGGAACTGGCGTCCGAACCAGCGCCACCGCCCTTCAGGCCCCGGCATGGTGCAGTTGACCTTGGCGCGCGGGCCTGACAGTGGTCCGGGCATCCTGATTTCGGCACGTTTGCCGAGAATCGCCACATCAAGCTTGCCATAATTGCTGTTGAAGCAGCGCAGCTGGCGTTCCTGGTCCATGTCAGCAGACAGGGTGAAGCCGTAGGCCGGCGGGTTATCGGTCAGGACCACATCTTCGGGCACGATCTGATCGACCTTCAGCGGCAGCCCGTTAATGGCCAGCTCCAGCCGGTCGCGGCTGCCATATTGTTCATTCATCGCAAAGCGCGGCAGTTCAAAAAAGCCGTCATAGCCATGCGCAATGCCTGAATGCTGGCCGAACGCGGCGATAAAGCCTGCATCCCTGACCGCATCAATTACAGACAGGCTGTATTCGCCGTAGGGATAGGCAAACAGATCAGGCCGCATGCCAAGCTCGGCGATGAAGCGGCTGTTCGATACTTCCAGCTCATCCCGGTTCTGGTCGGCAGACAGGCGGTGCATATGCGGATGCGTGCGGGTCTGGCTGCCAATGCCGAATCCGGCGGCCTGCAATTCGCGCAGCTGATCCCAGGACATGTAACCGCGAAGACCGCGGTCAACCGGCTGCGTTGCCACAAACACCGTCGCGGTGAAGCCATATGCCTGCAAGCGCGGGAAGGCCTCATCATAAACGGACAGATAGGCATCATCGATGGTGATACCGACAGTGCGGTCAGGAAGCGGTGTTCCCGATTGCAGGCGCGCCACAATGTCATCAAGCGGCAGGACGGTGTAATCGCCTTGCGCGAGAACCTGCAGATGATCTTCGAATTGTGTCAGGCGCACATTGGTGCTGGGGAAGCGGTCCTCACCAAACCGGTGATACATCAGAATGACCGCATGATCTGCCGCCACGGCCTGACCCACAAAGCCAAGCAGAAGGCCAAGCACCACCCCTGAAACAGTTAGCAATCTGGAGATCATATTCAACAACTCTATTTCTGAGGTAGATAGTTTCGGTAAGCCGTGGCAATCATAAAGCGAATTTCTGCAGTACGACAGATGATTCGCAAGTGATGTGTGGATTGCAGGTGAAAGCGGGATGAATTGCCGGGGTCAGTACAGCGTGCGCCTTGTGGTTTCTTTGTAGCAACATCATCCTGTTCGACAGTGACAGTGACAGTGACAGTGACAGTGACAGTGACGACCTGTCCGGCCCGCATGTGGCAGTGAAAGACGGAAAAACCGATGCCAGACACACTGGTCATTTTGGCCTTTGAAGCAAGCGCAGATCAGGCGACGGCAGCCGTGATCATGTCCGGCGGGCGCCGCGCGATGCATCATCATCAGGCCCGTCACGGCCATGCGGCGGTGATAACCGGTCTTGCCGAGGCGGCATTGCAGGACTGCGGACTGGAGGCGCGGGCAATTACGCATGTGGCGGCCGGGTGCGGACCAGGTTCGTTCACCGGCATTCGGGTCGCGCTATCCGCGGCAAAAGGATTTCAGCTGGCATGTGATGCACAGCCCGTTGGCCTGTCCTGCCTGCTGGTGGCGGCAGCCAACTGGCGCAATGCGCATGATGCCAACGGGCGCAATGTGCATGATG
>ERZ802819.2250-NODE-2250-length-11001-cov-60.7071_pt1 | contig 11001 bp, 8 predicted proteins | sample MGYA00345647_ERZ802819 | MGnify/ENA primary metagenome ERZ802819 (study PRJEB30503, sample SAMEA104212355) | marine metagenome | biome: Westerlies Biome; feature: [SRF] surface water layer (ENVO:00010504) within the epipelagic zone...; material: water... | reverse complement strand
AACGGCCCTCAAGATGTTCGAGCGGTTTACCGAGAAGGCCATCAAGGTGATCATGTTGGCCCAAGAAGAGGCCCGTCGCCTCGGCCACAACTTTGTTGGAACTGAGCAAATTTTGTTGGGTTTGATCGGTGAGGGCACTGGCGTCGCCGCCAAAGTGCTCAAGTCGATGGGGGTCAACCTCAAGGATGCTCGTGTTGAAGTTGAAAAAATTATCGGCAGGGGATCCGGCTTCGTTGCCGTCGAAATCCCTTTCACGCCCCGTGCCAAGCGTGTCCTTGAACTCTCTCTAGAAGAAGCAAGGCAACTCGGTCACAACTACATCGGCACTGAGCATCTCCTCTTAGGACTCATTCGCGAGGGTGAAGGGGTTGCAGCACGAGTGCTCGAAAATCTTGGAGTCGACCTGGCGAAGGTGCGTACACAAGTGATTCGCATGCTCGGCGAAACAGCTGAGGTGGGTGCTGGTGGTGGCGGTGGAGCCAAAGGGTCCACCAAAACTCCAACATTGGACGAATTCGGTACGAACCTCACCCAACTGGCAACTGAAGCCAAGTTGGACCCGGTTGTGGGACGCCACAAAGAGATCGACCGAGTGATTCAAATCCTCGGCCGTCGCACAAAAAACAACCCTGTTCTCATCGGTGAACCTGGCGTTGGCAAAACGGCTATTGCCGAGGGCTTGGCCCAACGGATTCAGCAAGGCGATATCCCAGACATTCTTGAAGAGAAGCGAGTTCTCACCCTCGACATCGGCTTGCTTGTTGCCGGCACCAAATACCGCGGGGAGTTTGAGGAACGGCTTAAAAAGATCATGGAAGAGATCAAATCAGCCGGCAATGTGATCTTGGTGATCGACGAAGTTCACACCTTGATCGGTGCTGGCGCAGCTGAAGGTGCAATTGACGCAGCAAATATTCTTAAGCCAGCGTTGGCTCGAGGTGAACTCCAATGCATTGGAGCAACCACACTCGATGAATACCGCAAACACATTGAGCGCGATGCAGCTCTGGAACGTCGTTTCCAACCCGTCACGGTGGGCGAACCTTCCATTCCGGAAACCATCGAAATTCTGAGGGGACTGCGTGAGCGCTACGAGCAGCACCATCGCCTCAAAATCACCGACGCGGCCCTTGACGCAGCTGCAACCTTGGGGGATCGCTACATCTCCGATCGTTTCCTTCCAGACAAAGCCATTGATCTGATTGATGAAGCTGGAAGCAGAGTTCGTTTGCTGAATTCCAAGCTGCCTCCTGCAGCCAAGGAAGTCGACAAAGAGCTCCGCGCCGTCCAGAAGGAAAAGGAGGACGCTGTTCGCGAACAAGATTTCAGTCGCGCAGGAGAACTACGCGATAAAGAAGTTGAGTTGCGCGAAAAGATCCGTACATTGCTGCAAAGCAGCAGAGAAGAAACCCCCGTCAAAACTGGTGATGAGGCTCAAACCACTGAGGCAGCAGTGGGAGAAGCCGTGGTTTCTGATGCACCTGAAGGATCAACAGCACAACCTCAACTCCTCACCACTCCTGTTGTGGATGAGGAAGATATCGCACACATCGTGGCCTCATGGACTGGAGTTCCAGTTCAGAAGCTCACAGAAAGTGAGTCCTTCAAATTGTTGAACATGGAGGACACTCTTCATCAGCGATTGATCGGACAAGATGAAGCCGTCAAGGCAGTGTCCAAGGCGATTCGTCGTGCGCGGGTTGGCCTGAAAAACCCCAATCGACCTATTGCCAGCTTCATTTTCTCGGGCCCTACAGGCGTCGGCAAAACAGAGCTCACCAAAGCCCTAGCCGCGTACTTCTTCGGTAGCGAAGAAGCGATGATCCGTCTGGATATGTCGGAATTTATGGAGAGACATACGGTCAGCAAATTGATCGGTTCTCCTCCGGGATACGTGGGATTTAACGAAGGAGGACAGCTCACAGAAGCGGTTCGTCGTCGTCCTTACACCGTTGTGCTCTTTGATGAAATCGAGAAGGCCCATCCCGATGTTTTCAACTTGCTTCTGCAACTTCTAGAAGACGGTCGCCTGACCGATTCCAAAGGAAGGACTGTTGATTTCAAAAATACTTTGATCATCATGACCTCGAACATTGGTTCGAAAGTGATTGAAAAAGGAGGCGGCGGCCTGGGCTTCGAATTCTCTGGTGAGAATGCCGAGGAGAATCAGTACAACAGGATTAAATCCCTTGTAAATGAGGAACTGAAGCAGTACTTCCGGCCTGAATTCCTTAATCGTCTCGATGAAATCATTGTGTTCCGTCAACTCAATCGCGAGGAAGTGAAAGACATCGCGGAGATCATGCTCAAAGAGGTCTTTGCTCGAATCGGCGACAAGGGAATCACCTTGACGGTCTCCAATGCCTTCAAAGAGCGTCTTGTCGAGGAGGGATACAACCCTGCTTACGGAGCAAGGCCCTTACGTCGTGCGGTGATGCGTCTTCTCGAAGACAGCCTGGCGGAGGAAGTCCTCACCGGCCGCATTAAGGAAGGTGATTCTGCTGAAGTGGACATCGACCACGACAAAAAAGTGGTTGTTCGCCACCTCAACACCTCCACCCCAGTAACACCCCAATTGGCCAACGCTGGGGTTTGAGGCAAGCATGACCACGTCGTTGGTTTGTCATACCCATGCCATCGCTCCTTCTCGGGTCATCCGGGGGGGGCAGGCGTGGCAACAAAGCCTTCCTGTCATTGCTGATCTCTGTAAGAGACCTTTACTGCTTGGACGTAGCCCTGCAACCCAAGCCATTCGTGCTGGACTAAAGGCCGATCTCACTGCAAGAGATCTCACAGTTGTGGAGGCCCAACTCAACTTCGACTGCTGCGAGGAAGACCTCATTCGTCTTGAAGCTGTTCTGAAGGAAGCGGCCTGCGATTGCGTGATTGCAGCCGGTGGAGGAAAGGTTTTAGATGCAGGAAAACTCTTGGCATGTCGCCTCAAACTTCCTTGCATCACGGTGCCTCTTAGTGCCGCAACCTGCGCAGGGTGGACAGCTCTTGCCAACATTTATTCCCAAGATGGAGCCTTTGTTTCCGACGAGGCACTCGATGCTTGTCCAGATCTCTTGATTTTTGATCATGGGCTCATTCGTCAAGCCCCAACGCAAACCCTGGCCAGTGGCATCGCTGACGCCCTCGCCAAGTGGTACGAAGCCTCCGTAGGTAGTGGATCCAGCACGGACGGAATCATCCAACAGGCCGTTCAAATGGCCAGGGTGCTTCGCGATCAACTCTTGATTGATGCCGTTGATGCCATCTCGCATCCTGATAGTGAGGCCTGGGTACGGGTTGCTGAAGCTTGTGGCCTTACCGCCGGTGTGATCGGTGGGCTTGGAGGCGCGCAGTGCAGAACGGTGGCAGCCCATGCGGTTCATAACGGCTTAACGCAATTGCCGGCATGTCACGGCAGGTTGCATGGTGAAAAAGTGGGCTTCGGCATCCTTGTGCAGCTCCGACTTGAAGAACGCCTTGGTGGGAATCAATTGGCTGCTCAATCCCGTCGTCAACTTCTGCCCTTGCTCAAGCAGCTTGGAGTCCCAGTCACGCTCCAAGACCTTGGCCTTGGAGAAACCGGGTTGCATGACTTGCGCGCCATTTGCAGTTTCGCCTGCCGGCCAGGATCCGACTTACACCATCTCCCCTTCGAAGTCACAGAGACCGATCTGCTTGAAGCTCTCGTGAGTACCGACGCTGACAGTCGCTCCATGAGCCCTTCACTGGAGACTGAAGCTTGACCAGCAAGCGCATTCTCGAGAACGCATCCTCCACACTTCTCGATCCTCTAGCCCGTGAGCAGCTCCAAGGCTTGGACTGGTTGGAACTCTCCTTCACCGATATCGGGCCAGACCACTACCCAGTAGTGACAGTGGGCAGTGGGCCACCGGTGCTGTTGCTGCATGGATTTGATAGCTCCCATCTGGAGTTCCGACGCTTGGTGCCCCTGCTCAAAACCAACAACACGCTGATCATTCCCGATCTATTCGGATTCGGGTTCTGCCCTAGACCAGAACAAACCAGCTATGGACCTGAGCTGGTGCTGAACCATCTCGATGCCCTGCTCGACACCTTGCCAACAGACGAAGGCATCGGTGTGATCGGGGCATCAATGGGGGGATCTGTTGCCATGGAACTCGCGCGGCGTCATCCCCAGCGCATCAACCGCTTGCTGCTTCTAGCTCCAGCAGGACTGGACGGCAAACCGATGCCACTGCCTCCGGTGCTCGACCAACTTGGGGTGTGGTTTCTAGGCAGACCCGGCGTCAGACGAGGGTTATGCAGACAAGCCTTCGCCGATCCAGACAGCAACGTTGGAGACCCTGAAATTGAGATTGCATCCCTGCATCTCCAGGTGCCTGGATGGGCGCGTTCCCTGGCGTCCTTCGCCCGCAGCGGAGGCTTTGCCGGTTGTGGTACCCCACTTCCCTACCAGCCTCTGCATGTGCTCTGGGGTGAACAAGATCGGATTCTGCGCGCGCCTCAAAAACGGGCTGCTCAGGACTTATTGGGAGACAAGCTGGAAGCGGTTGCCAATTGCGGGCATCTTCCCCATATCGATCAGCCGGAGTTGGTGGCAAAACGCTGGCTGGGATCAGAATGCCCTCCATGAATGCAACTAGCTCTGGCCCGCTGCTTCAACTGCTCTCCAATGGATTGCAGATTTGGATCCGCAGTCAATGCGATGACGTAGGTGAGTTAAAGCTGAACCTGCAAGGTTCAGCTTTACAACTGCTACGGGGCAAGCTGGATGGTGTGTCCTTGACGGCCCGCAAAGTGAGTTTTCAGAAACTCCCCCTTCTGCGTGCTGAGCTCAAAACGGGTGCCCTTCGAGCACACATCAATCCCTCCCATCCTGGCCAGCCGATTCAGCTCTCCCATCCCTTCAACATTGATGGGGAAGTTGTCTTAAGCGGAATCGATCTCAATCGCACTCTCGCCAATGATCGTTGGAGGTGGCTGGGAGATCTCCTCAGTGAGCAATTGATGGGGCTGACGCCTCTCCGTTCATTGAGCATCGACGACGACTTATTGGAATTGCAGGCTGCCGTGATTGCAACGCAAGATCCTGTTCGCGCTCGGTTTCGTCTTCAGGCCGCAGAGGGCACCATCGAGATCACCCATCTCGAAACAGGAAAATCATTTTTATTGCCGATGGATCCTGGCATTCACATACAAAATGCGCACCTCAAAGCAGGCCAACTCATTCTTGAAGGGAAGGCAACGATCAGTCCCTGACCTTCAGTTTCTAAGCGCTAGTTTGCGATCAAAGGAATCATCAAAATCAAGGCGTAATACACCACCGCAGGGGTAAACAAATAGCTGTCGATCCGATCAAGAATCCCTCCATGGCCAGGGAGGGCATCGCCAGAGTCTTTAATACCTGCATCGCGTTTCATCATCGATTCAGTTAGGTCACCCACAAGAGCAAAAAACGCCACCAGCGCTCCAAGCAAACCCCCACTTAGCCAAGCCAAGGTCCATCCCATAAGGCTTGCCATCAAAGCTCCTACAAACACAGAGCAGAGTGCACCTCCGATCGCCCCTTCAATTGTCTTCGACGGAGAGATTGGGGACAAGGGATGACGTCCGATCTGACGACCAATCATGTAAGAGCCAATATCACTAGCAACAACCATTAAACAGGCAGCAAGAGTGATTAATAAGCCCGATGAAAGCCAGGAATTATCAATACTTAAACGTTGCAAAATTGGAGCAACATCAAAATCTGTGAGATTGCGAAGCCTCAACCAATGGCTTGGGAGGAAGCCGAGATAAAACAAGCCAAAAATTGATGCTGCAATATCAGCAATAGATCCGGTTTTGGGCTGCAAGAGCAACCAACCACAAATTGCTGCACCCGATAAAGGCAGCACGGCATCAGGCAAAAGAGCAGGCAGACCTCCTGAATTGGCCCACTGGGTGCTGAACAGCAAGAGCTGGCACGCCACAAGCGTTGTTTTCGTGGCAGGTCTCATGCCTTTGAACTGGGCCATTCGGAAAAATTCCAACAAACCCAAATGCACAATCACCCCCAACGCGAGCGTGAACCACCAGCCGCCAAGGCCCACGACCAGTAACCCAAAAGCACCGGCCAGCAAGCCACTGAGCAAGCGCTTGCGATCAAAACCCTTACTGGTTTTGCCTTGGCTGCTGCTTGCTACGTCTGAAATCACCCCAGTTGCACCTGCGGCCCTTCAGCCAGAACTTTCACCTTACCGGGCACGAGTTCCGGCCATCTCCGGTGCTGATCCAACAACCACTCCAAACGATCCAATCCAATTCTTTCTCCAGGGATGAGCAAGGGAATCCCTGGGGGATAAGGACAAATCATTTCGGCGGCAATTCGGCCACCACTGTCCTGAAGAGACAGCTCACAGGCTGGAGCCCTAACGGCAAGCGCTGGAAGCAGTTCAGGAGTTGAGCTGGTCTCCAAAGGCGGCAAGAGAAGCGGTTCCAAAGGCCCAGAACTCGGTTGAGACATCTGGAGTCTTCGCCAAAGCCGTTGCATCCGTGCAGCCAAGCCACGCTGGGATGCCAAGCCCAAGCAAAAGGTCAAACAAAAGGGTTCCGGGAGTTCAGCGATCAATCCCCGTTGCATGAACCAGGCATCGGCATCCAGACCGCTGATTCCCCTTTCAGCAGTTACCAAAATCAAACGCAAGGGGTCATCACTTCGGCTCAACGGCAGTCCTGCAGCACGAAGGCGATCTGCAAGCTGATGCGCCTCCTTCAGTCTTCGCTGCAGCAGGCGCTCCCACGCCGGGCTCAGCATCCAATTCAACGTTGCCTCACAAGAGGCCAACAACAGAGCACTAGGGCTGCTGGTCTGAAATCTGAGCAACGACGCTTTCACGGCTTCAGCACTCACACGCATGCCTTGAAGCCAAAGCACGGCTGTCTGCCCGAGACCAGGCGCTGATTTATGCAACGAATGCACCACGAGGTCAGCGCCCGCATGCAAGGAGGAGGGAGGTAGGGCCTCACCAGCAGCGAAAGCAAAGTGGGTGCCATGCGCTTCATCCACAAGCACGGGCAAGCCGCGCCGATGCAGGGCTGCGATTAAGGGCGTGGGATCGGAGCCATAACCGTGATAAGTGGGATGCACCAACACGGCGCCCACAATCACCTCGGGGATGGAAGGCAGGGCCGTGAGCGCTCTCTCCAAGCACTGCGCAGACATCGCACCGGGATGTCCACGATCAGACAGGAAAGGAACGGGTAAAAACACAGGGCGGATCCCTCCCAACACACAGGCAGCAATCAAGCTGCGATGGGCATTGCGCGGCAACAACACCGCCTGCCCAGGTCCAGCCAGGGCCGACAGTGCTGCTTGGAGCAAACCGGTTGCCCCGTTCACACCGAACCAACAACCATCAACACCCAAAAGAGAAGCCAGTCGTGCTTGCGCATCAGCAACAGCACCTTCCCCCTCAAGGGGACCACCAATCTCTGGAAGTTCTGGGAGATCCCAACTACCGGGTGGCTGCCGCAGCAAGCGCTTTAGAGCGGGAGGCAAGGCTCTGCCCCGACCATGCGCCGGCAAGTGAAGAGGCAACCGCCAATCAGGCCGGAGCAAGGGAATTAAGGAGTGCATAAGGACCTGCGCTTCTTCAGTCCAGCCAAATCGATCGCCTTACAGACTTGATCGCGAGGAGTGATCATCATTCAGAACAACGATGGCAATGCAAACGATGGCAACGCAATGACCAATGAAACGATTTGAAGGAACGATCTGCCTAAGATTCACGATCTGAAGATTCGAGACGCGTTGGATATGGCAGAGCGAACCAGTTTGGCCAACAACAGCCAATCGAAAGACGCTTCTGAAGCACGCATGCGCTATGCACCTGGAAAAGATGCGCGATGGCTCTTACTGAGACCCTGGATTTATTTGCCGCGGGTGGTTCAAATCATCTGGGCGCTCACTGGTTTATTGGTCAGCTTGCTCCTGCGAGGCAGAAGCAAAGATTCCGAGGTCCAGCGCAAACTGGCCAGAACCCTGCTCCGCACCCTTACCAATTTGGGGCCCTGTTTCATCAAAGTGGGGCAAGCCTTATCCACTCGGCCTGATCTGATTCGACGCGATTGGCTCGATGAACTCACCAAGCTTCAGGACGATCTCCCCTCCTTCGACCACGCGATCGCTCTCCAAACCGTGGAAGCAGAGCTAGGCGCTCCGGTGGAGCAACTTTTCGAAGAGTTTCCAGGCGTCCCTGTTGCAGCAGCCAGCCTGGGTCAGGTCTATAAGGCGCGTTTGCATGGTCAGCACTGGGTTGCCGTGAAGGTGCAACGGCCCAATCTCGCCTTTATTCTGCGCCGCGACATGGTTCTGATTCGCACCTTGGGAGTGATGGGAGCACCGTTCCTACCTCTCAACTTGGGCTTCGGATTGGGAGAAATCATCGATGAGTTTGGTCGCAGCCTGTTTGAAGAAATTGATTACTACTGCGAAGCCGACAATGCCGAACGTTTTTCAGCCCTGTTTGCTGATAATCCAGCCGTCACGATTCCAAAGGTTGAACGACTGTTGTCCGCCAGGCGCGTGCTCACCACCTCCTGGATTCATGGCACCAAGATGAGAGACCGGCAGGAGTTGAAATCTCAACGTCTCAACCCCCCAGCCCTCATCCGCACGGGTGTGATTAGCGGCCTCCAACAACTTCTCGAATATGGATACTTCCATGCAGATCCTCATCCAGGAAATTTATTTGCCCTGAGCGGTCAAACGGGAGACCTCGGTCATGTGGCCTATGTGGACTTCGGAATGATGGACTCGATCAGTGATTCCGACCGTTTAACCCTCACTGGTGCAGTCGTTCACCTGATCAATAAGGACTTTTCAGCGCTGGCTCATGATTTTCAAGAGATGGGATTTTTGGCACCCAATGCGGACCTGGAGTCGATCATTCCTCCGCTGAGGGAAGTTTTGGGCGGAAGCCTGGGTGACTCTGTTGGCACCTTCAATTTCAAAGCGATTACCGATCGCTTTTCGGAATTGATGTACGACTATCCCTTCCGAGTACCAGCTCGCTTCGCCCTGATCATCCGCGCCGTTGTGAGCCAAGAAGGTTTGGCCCTTCGTCTGGATCCAGAGTTCAAAATCATTGCTGTGGCCTACCCCTACGTGGCCAAACGCCTCCTGGCTGGAGACACCAAAGAGATGCGCGAAAAGCTTCTGGAGGTCTTGTTTGATTCCGAGGGTCACCTTCGCCTCGAACGACTGGAAAGCCTCCTTCAAGTCGTGGGTAGCGATGCGCCCACACCTGGCGCTGAGCTGATCCCAGTTGCGGGAGCAGGATTGCGCTTATTGCTGAGTAAGGATGGCGCCGACCTACGCAGACGCATGCTGCTCACGCTTGTGCGTGACGATCGCCTCAGCACAGAAGACCTCAGGTCGCTCACTTCCTTGCTCGGAAGAACCTTTAATCCTCGCCGGATTGCAGGGCGCATGCTGCAACAACTGAACCCACTAGCTGCCGCTTAGGGTCCCTCCAACGCTTTCACCTCACACTCACACCCTCACTGTTATGGGATTAGCCCCAGACCTCATGCCCATCGAGTTAGACCAAGCAGACCTCGATGCACTCAGTGATTTCTTTGGTGATCTCGATCCCAGTGAAATTTTTCTGGAATACGCGCCCATCAGCCAGCCGCCCTATCTGGTAGCGGGCCTGGGGCTAGCAATCGGTGTGTTGTGCGGGCTCACGTTTGCGAAGCTGATCCAGATTCGCTTAGACGGTTGGAAGCAAGATCGCCTCGCTCTTTTGCCCCTTGGTACGGCAGAAGTCACGATGAGTTATGCCGGTACTCTCCTTGGCATCACCTTGTTCATTGGCGGGTCGCTTCAGGTCTTCGGATTCGCTTCTGGAGCTGGATACTTAGTTTCCATGCTGCTTTCGCTTCTCACAGGTGGGGCTTTATGGGTGCAACTGGAACGGTTAATGACTCAAGTTGAGTCAGGGAATTTCAAAGCTGTTGACTTCGATAACTTCGACGAATTCTTCTAAATCAAGTTCTAAACAAGAACATAAGCCTGGAGTTGTGCATCACCTCGGCGCAACAGATCTAAGCCTTCGCGTTCAAGTCTTCGCGTCCGATCACGACTCATCTTCATCAATTTGGCAATACCAGTGAGGCTCATCGGCTCTTCACCATCCATCCCATAGCGCATCCTCAACACTCTTCCCTGCAATTCAGGCAGCTGGCTCAACAGATCACGCAGATCTCCTTTCAAGCATTCACCTTCCACCTGTTCTGACGGCAGCTCACCATCGCCGGCCAACAATTCCAGCAGTTCGGTGTCATCACCGTCGCCCACCTTCATCTCCAAACTCACAGGCTGGCGCGCCCGGCACATCAGATCCTTTACCTCCTCTTCTGGAAGTTCCACAAACGAGGCCAATTCCGATACCGATGGGGTGCGGCCCAGTTCTTGGCTTAATTCCCGTTGGCCTTTCTTGAGCTTGTTCAACATCTCGGTGATGTGAATCGGCAAGCGAATCGTGCGGCTCTTCTCCGCAATCGCACGCGTGATGCCCTGACGAATCCACCAATACGCATAGGTGCTGAACTTGTAGCCCCGGGTGGGATCAAATTTCTCCACACCACGCACCAAACCAATCGTTCCCTCCTGGATTAAGTCCAGCAGTTCCATATTCCGCTTGGTGTATTTCTTGGCGACGCTCACCACCAACCTCAAGTTGGCAGCCACCATCCGCTCCTTGGCGCGGCGGCCTGCCTGCAGCTTGCGCTTTAGTTGCGGGGCACTCACACCAGCCGCTTTAGCAACCTCTTCTCTTGCGACTTCTTCCCCGCCGCGTTGATCCTTGATTTCAGCTTCTAGCGCCTCGAGATCCATCAGCTCTTGAACCTGACGGCCCAGCGTGATCTCCTGTTGATGGCTCAACAACGGCACGCGGCCGATGTCTCGCAAGTACGAACGAACGAGGTCCGCATCGGGGAGCACAGCCAAGGGCGCCATCGACAATTACGAAACACTTT
>ERZ802819.2248-NODE-2248-length-11011-cov-7.97499_pt1 | contig 11011 bp, 15 predicted proteins | sample MGYA00345647_ERZ802819 | MGnify/ENA primary metagenome ERZ802819 (study PRJEB30503, sample SAMEA104212355) | marine metagenome | biome: Westerlies Biome; feature: [SRF] surface water layer (ENVO:00010504) within the epipelagic zone...; material: water... | reverse complement strand
TTTTAAATAATGATTTGTTATTTATTACTTGAATATTAGATTGAAACCCATGATAAATCTTTTTTTGTTCTACTATTTTTGCTCCTTCACAAAATAGTATTTGTTGAAATCCTAAACAAATACCAATAATTTTCTTTTTTCCCTTAAATTTTCTGTAAATTTTTGAACTAGCAGGATAATTTTTTGGATTTCCTGGTCCCGGTGAAAAGATTATTACAGAAGCTTTTTTTAGTTTACTCTCATTTATTGCATTATAATTATCACATTCAACTTCATCATATAATGAAAATTGATGAACTACATTATAAGTAAAAGAGTCGTTATGGTCGATAATATAAATCATTTAAACAAATCAATTAGTGCTTTAGCTTTTATGTAATTTTCATTAAATTCATGCTGAGAATTACTGTCTACCACCACTCCAGATGCCACAGAAATTTCTGAAATATTTTTAAAATTTAAAATTGATCTAATAATAATATTAAATCTCATATCTCCATTAAATTTAATATAACCAAAACTTCCTGTATAAATATTTCTATTTTCTTTTTCCTGGTGATTTAGAAGATTAAGAGTACTAATTTTAGGACAGCCAATAACGGACCCTCCTGGCATCATGGCCTTGATTATATCTATGTTTTTAATATTTTTCTTTAATCTTCCAACAATTAAACTTACATAATGATAAAGATCTTTATACTCCTCAATTATTTTTTCCTTTTTAAGCTTAACACTTCCTGGTTTACATATTCTTGAAAGATCATTTCTTTCCATATCAACAATCATATTATGCTCTTTAGTTTCCTTAATATTGTTTTTAAAAAAACTTAAAGCTTTAATTTTATTAATTTTTTTATTTTTTCTTAAAGTTCCAGCGATGGGCTTAGTTGAAATAAGTGATCCTTTTTTAGTTATCAAATTCTCTGGTGAGCAACTAATAATTGAAAAATTTTTATCTTTTATCATAAACGCTTCCGGAGCTAGATTGGTTTCAGAAAGTCTGCAAAAAAAGTCTAAAGGATCAATTGAAGATTTATTTTTATATTTTGTGCATATTTTGATCTGGTATGTCTCTCCAGATCTTATTTTCTTTTTAAAATTGTTAAAAATTTTTGAGTACGAATTATGATTAATATTAATCTTAAACTTTTTATTAATCTTTTGCTTAGTATTTAACTTGTAAATCAGACGGTTTTTTAGATTAATTTTAGTTTCTGGTTTATAAAATATTCCTTTTGGAAAATTTATACTTTTTTGCTTAGGTATTTTAACACCGATCAGATTATTTAGTAACTCATAACCAAAAAAGCCAATTAGTAGATCTGTACTTTTATATTTGTTTTTAAATTTATATTTTTTATTCAAAAATCTATCTATATTCTTATTATTAAGAATTATTTTTTCGGAAAAATTTGTAAAAAGATCAAAACCTTTAATTGATTTGTAAATAATGAAAGGCTTATTTGAATCGCTAAGTGTATCTAAATAATTTTTTTTTTTTAATTTTCTAAGCTGTTTGAAGTCTTGGAACTTGTTTTTCTATTATTGGTAAGTGAATTATTCCTGCAAAAATTGATAAAGCAATAGATATGTACCAGGCATAATCGTATGAACCATACAAATCATGAAATACTCCCCCAAGATATGAACCAAAAAAAGAGCCTATTTGATGACTTAAAAAAACAATTCCGTATAGTAATCCTATATACTTTGTCCCAAAAATAAAACCAACTAATCCCATAGTAGGTGGGACTGTTGAGAGCCATAAAAATCCAAAAGTCATTCCAAAAAATATAGCTATAATTGGACTTGGAGGTAAAAATATAAATATCGCAATTACCAAACCCCTAGCTATATAAATTGAACTTAGAATTAACTTTTTACTAAATTTCTGAGCAAGATATCCTGAGGTTAACGTACCAAATATATTAAACAAACCTATTAACGATAAAATTGTAACAGTACACCACTCGGGTAAACCTCTGTCGCTTATATATACTGGGATGTGAGTTGCAACTAATGTTATATGCCATCCACAAACAAAAAAACCAAGAGTTAAATAAATAAAACTTTTACTACTAAAAGCTTCTTTTAAAGCTTCGGTGGCTGTTTGATCATCATTAATTTTACCCCCAACAACATTTTTTGGAGTATTAAGACATAGAGCCAAAATCAATCCACCGACAATAAATACTGCAAAAATTAGAAGAGTATTTTCCCATCCATTTTCTACTAGAGAAAATCTGGTAAAAATGGGTGAGATAAAATATCCAAAGGAGCCTGACGCAGTTACTATACCCATCGCTAGCGTTCTGTTTGATTGAGGAAAATGTTTTGAAACTACCGAAACTGGGATACTGATTGCTGTAGCACCTAGGGCAACACCAATTAAAACACCTATTGCAGTTACAAAATATAGACCAGTATTATATTGAGAATTTAGCATTAATATTCCGGCAAGGTAAAAAACAAACCCAATAAATACTGCTATATGTCCACCATACTTATCTGTAATAACACCAAACCAAGGTCCAAAAACTCCCCAGAGTAGCATTTGTAGTCCTAAGGCAAAACCAAATTGTGATAAAGTTATGTTCAAGTCGGTTGCAAAATCAAAATAAAACATTCCAAAAGTTTGTCTTATACCAAGAGAGACCATTACAATTACACATGCTGATAGAAGTGTAATTAGTACAGTTTTATTTTTTATAAATTTTTCAGCTACCATTAAAAGATTATTTTAAGTGCTTTAATGCTTGTTTTATATCGGAGATAAGGTCGCTAGAATCTTCTAGGCCTATATGCAATCTTACTAAGTGTTCATCTTTTCCTAAATTCGCATATTTTCTTTTACCTGTTTCTACTGTTTCTTGGTGCAAGGCTAAACTTTCAAATCCTCCCCAGCTATAACCGTGACCAAATAATTTAAGAGAATTTACAAACTTTCGAACTGAATTTTTATTTTTTGACTTTATGATCAGACCCATTAATCCTGATGCTCCAGAATAATATTTTTTCCACATTTTGTAATTAAACGAATTTTTCTTATATGGATATAACAACTCTATTTTTTTAAATTTAGATAAAAATTCTGCAACTTTTTTTGTATTCTCACTATGTCTATCAAGTCTCACATCTAAAGTTCTTAAACCCCTTGTAATTAAGTACGCATCATCTGGTCCTAATCTTAATCCAGTCATTTTTTCTGCGATTTTAACTTTATTAAAAACTTTTTTATTTACAGCTAAACTTCCTCCCATAACATCGGAGTGTCCTGAGTAATATTTTGTTGCCGAAACAATCGACATATCAAAACCAAATTTAATTGGTTTAAAATAATATGGTGTTGCCCATGTATTATCTATTGCAGTTAAAATCATATTTTTTTTTGCAATTGAGATTATCTTCCTCAAATCTTGAAACTCAAATGTATTACTCCCTGGATTTTCAACATAAATCAACTTTGTTTTTTTGGTTATATTTTGAGTAATACTGTTTAAATCGTGTGGATTATAAAAAACTGTACTAATATTAAATTCTTTTAGGAACTTTTCTGTTAAAACTCTCGTTGGGCTATATACGGGGTCTGAAATAATTATTTCATCACCTGGCCTTACTACACTTATTATTGCTAAAAAAACCGATCCAAATCCAGTTGGTGTTGTAAAAACATGGTAACTCTCTTCTAATTTAGTTAAAATTTTTTGAAGAATATAAGTTGTGGAAGTTCCTTGACGTCCATAATCATAATGACCACCGATTGGATTTTTTTTTGCCTTAGCTTGGGTCTTTCTTATATCTTGTAATGATTTAAAAATTATTGTGGACGCTCTAACAACTGGTGGATTTACTGACTGATTATGGAAATCTTTAGCGGTATGTTTTAAAAAAGTCTTGAAAGAACTACTCATAATTAAATTTGATATGTATAAAAGACAATGCTATATCCCTGCCATAATTTCAATTAAATTATAATTAGGAAAATGAATGGCTTATCCAAAGAAACACAGGGGCAGAAGAAAGCAAGGCTCAAAAAAAAGAAGAGCTAAGAGAAAAAATAAGAAAAAGTAATCTCCAATGGAGCAGATAAATAAAGTTAAGTCCATAAGTATATGGATTTTTATTATTCCGTTTGTTGCTGTTAATGCATGTCTAATACTTATTACTCAGTTTCATGAAGTATTTCCAAATCAAGAACATATAATTCATAATACGTTTCCATATTTTGATGGTGGAACATCAATTAGCAGGACAGCAAGGCCCTATCCGAGTTGGTTAATCTTTAAGCCAGCTATGTTTTTAACCTCATATTTTCTAATAAAATATTGGATTTATAATAAAAGAATAATTGAATTTTTTGATCAGGAACATAAATATAAAACAAAGATCCTTTTTTTTGGAATAGCGTCTGCTATAGCTTTAACAATTCATTCAATTTTCCTTGGGATTAAATTTGATAATGATCTTTATAAACTATTTAGAAGAGTAATAATGCTATCGTTCATCGTTTTTGAGATCGTTGCGCAGGCTTATTTAGTTGCATCATTTTATTCGTTTAAAAATAAGTTAGAAAAACATATAAATTCTATTTTTCTCCAACTTAAATTTTTTTTAGTTACAACTTTAATTGTCGTAGCCATAATTAGTATTCCAATCATTAGTTTACCAGGAGATAATTTTTTGGGAATAAACTTAAAATTTCTGAAACATGCTCTAGAATGGGATTATTTTATTGGGGTAATAACGTTTTATCTTTTAACTTTTTTTATGTGGAGGAGAGCTAATTAGCTATCCATCCACCACCAAGAACTTTATGACCAAATTTGTCTTTAGAATAAAATACACATGCTTGTCCAGGTGAGACACCATCCTCTGGTATCTTTAAATTTACCAATGCCGTTTTATTTTCCTTTAAATCTATATTTGCCTCAAGAAGATCTCCAGTAGATCTTACTTTAACATAAATATTATTATTTAAATGTTTACTATCAGTTAATAAATTTATTTGTTTCAATGAAATCTGCTTTTTACCGAGTTCTGCTTTTGGGCCCACTAATATTTCATTTTTATCAGAATTAATTTTAATCACATAAAGTGGTTCTTTATCAGAAACCTTTATTCCTTTTCTTTGCCCAATTGTAAAATTTATAATTCCATCATGAACACCAATTACATCTCCATCTAAATTTTTAATATTTCCTTTTTTAAAAGAATCTGGTCTAAATTTTTGGATAACAGATGCATAGTCTCCATTTGGTACAAAACAAATATCCTGACTGTCAGGCTTATCGGCTACGTTGAGATTTAGATTTTTAGCAATTTCCCTCGTTTTATCTTTAAGCATTCCACCTAGTGGAAATCTTAAATAATCTAGTTGATCCCTTGTGGTATTAAATAAGAAATAACTTTGATCTCTATTTTCATCAATTGCCCTGTACATATTTGTAGTATTATTTTCCGTAATACTTTTTACGTAATGACCAGTAACTAATGCATCTGCCTTAAGTTCTTTTGATACGCCAAATAAATCTTTAAATTTCACTGTTTGATTACATTGAACGCATGGAATTGGAGTTTCGCCACTTAGATAACTCTCAACAAAATTATCTATTACTCCTTGTTTAAATTTATCCTGATAATATAAAATTTTATGTTCTATATCCAATTTATGAGCTACACGTTTAGCATCCATAATATCTTGACCTGAACAGCATTGTTTTGATGCTGCAACCTCTTTACCATTGTCATAAAGTTTCAAAGTAATGCCTATTACCTTATATCCCTCTCTCTTCATCATGGCTGCAACGGTAGAAGAATCAACGCCCCCAGACATAGCGACAACTACAGTTGTATCTGATGGTTTTTTATTTAAACCAATAGAATTTAATTCTTTATTCATAAGGTGGTATTTACACTTATTTACAATATAAGTTAAATTAAATGATATTAGATTATGAACCAGGTGACAAAGTCACTAATCCAAGACACAAAGAATGGGGAATTGGTCAAGTACAATCTATTATAAATGGTAAGGTTACAGTAAATTTTGAAAACGCAGGCAAAAAAGTAATTAATGCAAAAAATATTGAGTTAAAAAAGATAGGCAAATAATTAAGTGAATTTAAAAGAAATTATAGAGGAATTAATTGAGAGTTTTTTATTAGCTGGAGATTTATCCCTGCAGCTTAGAAATAAAGGATTAACTAAAACAATTAAATCTGACAATACGCCAGTCAGTAACGGTGATTTGGAAGTAAATAATTTAATAACAAAAAAAATTTCACAAATAACTCCAAATATACCAATTATTTCTGAAGAGACCTCAGACAATAAAGATAAATTGAATTTAAAAAACTTTTGGCTAATAGACCCAATTGATGGAACTTATGACTATATAAATAATTTAGACGAATTTACAATTAATGCTGGATTGATTGTTAACAATAAACCTGTTGCAGGTTTAATAAATGCTCCAGCTAAAAAGCGAATGTTCTATTCATATGGCAATCAAAATGCTTACGAATTAAGCGATGGAAACACAATTAACTTAAGTAATAAGATTGTGAAAAAAGATAGGCCAATCACATTTATATCATATTCCAAAAAAACAAAGCCTGAAATTCAAAAAATATATAACGATTTAAAAGTTAAAGAAAATGTAAAAATGAAAAGTTCACTAAAATTTTGTGTAGTTGCAAGTGGAGAGTATGATGGATATGTTGCAGAGCCTAGAGCATACGAATGGGATATAGCAGCTGGTCATGCGATACTCGATCACTCAGGTGGAAGTATAACAGATTTTAATGGTAATGAAATTCTATACGGTAAAAAAGATCTAAAAAATCCTAGCCTTATTCTTAAAGGTAAAACTATATTATAATGGATGATCAAATTAGAATAATTTTAATAATTTTAGTTTCAGTATCAATTTTTGGATTGTTAGTTTTTGTTTTTGTTAAAAATTATATTAGAAATAAGATTAATCAGCTTGTGAAAGATGAAGATAGCAAAAAACTAAAGTAGATTAATCATTTTAATGAACTCTTCTTTATCAATATCCATAACTTTTTTTGAGGTTTCAAAATCAAAACCATTTCGAGCAAGTAATGATATATCTTTTTTGTAAAATAAAGTTCTGTTATCTTCTGATCTAGCTGGTCCTATTCTTTTTTTTTTACAAATTTTAATTGCTGAAAAAAAATCTTGATCTGAGTTATTTTCTTTTATTTTGTTTACTGTATCTTTAATAAAGTTATCGTTAATACCTTTGCCAATTAAATAATTTCTAATTTTATTTATTGAATTACCTCTTTGAACCATACTTTTAGCTTTGCTTTCTGAGTAAAATTGATCATTTATAAATTTATTTTTTTCCAAATCAGACAAAACTATATCAATTAATTTATGTATATCCTGTTTTCTAGAGCCTGAAGCTGAAAGTTTCATATATTTTTTTAAAAGATAAGTTTTAAGTTGTTGTTTAGAGGGTGCATATTTTTCGGTATAAGCAAAGGCAAAATTACGCATTTCGTCAACTGTTAACTGAAGTGTTTTTTTTCTATTTCTTATAGGAATCATTGTTAGAATTTATATAATATATTTTCATGATCGAACAAATTTATACTTACTTTACAATTGAAACCCTCTACATGTGGATCAACTTAGGCGTTTTACCTTTCTGGCTAATATTGATTTTTTTTCCTCAGTCATATTTATGCAGATTTTTTGTAACATCAATATTTCCTTTTTTTGTATTAAGCGGAATATATGTATTTATTTTATATAAATCTTACTCAATTGGATATGATTTTAATGGAAATTTTAATCTTTATTTGGGGCTTAATGAATTATCAAGATTATTTGAAGAGCAATTGTACATAATGATTTTCTGGACACATTTCATAGCTATAAATTTATTTGTTGGTGGCTGGATAGTAAAAGACTCTCAAAAATTTTTGATTAATAAAATTTTATTATCCGTGCCTTTGTTAATTACTTACTTAATTGGCCCAATTGGTATTTTTATTTATTGGGTGATTAGAATATTTTACGCGAAAAGAATTAATTTATATGAATAATTATGTAGATTTTTATTTTGATCTAATTAGTCCATATTCCTTTATTGCATATAAAAAATTGCTTAAAATTAAAGATATTAATTTTAAATATAAACCAATATTATTGGGTGGTCTTCATAATCTAGCTGGTATCAGTCCACCAGCTTTTAATAAATATAAGAGTAAGAACCTAAAAAATGATTGTGAGCTAGTTGCAATTAAAAATAATATAAATTTTCAATGGAATACAAATTTTCCAATAAATACTCTTAATATGATGAGAGGTTATTTGTGTGTTGAACAAGACAAAAAAAATGAATATTTAAAAATTTTTTTTGAGGCTTATTGGGTAAATAATATAGATTTAACTAAACATGATAATATTAACTTATTATTAGATAAATTAAATATTAATAAAGAGAAATTTTTTAATGATTTAAAAAATCAGTCTATCAAAGATGAATTAAAAAAAATTACAAATGATGCTTTTGAGAAAGATGTGTTTGGTGCTCCAACTTTTATAGTAAATAAAAAAATATTCTGGGGCCAAGACCGTCTTGAATATGCAATTGAAGAACTTAAAAAAAATTAAACTATTTTAAACTTACTGTTAGCTATAGATCCAAATCCACCGTCTATATGAGAAATTTTATCGTATCCCATATCTTTTAAGGATTTTACAGCTAAAGCAGATCTTACGCCTCCAGCACAAAATAAAACCATTTCTTTATCTTTATCAAGTTTTCCGTTTTGGAAAAATACACTGTTTGGATCTAAAAAAATTTCCAACATTCCACGAGGAATATGGTTTGAATTTTCTACGCTTCCAGTTTTGTTTAATTCATTTATCTCTCTAATATCTATCAGATTACAATTATTATCTTCTACCAATTTATAAGCCTCATCTGCACTAATTGTTTTTATTTCACTCATAGCATCAGACACCAAAGTTTGGATTGATTTAATTGTCATGATATTTTTAATATATTAATTTACATTAATTTCCAAATAAAATAACGATTATAGATGTGAAGAAATTATTAAAAAGATTGTTAATTAAATTGAATAGATTATGTGGTTACGAGATTATAGACCAAAATGAATTCTCTTTTCCGTCACTAAAAGATAAAAACTATAACAATCTTAGTATCATTAATCAAAAATCCATAGTCATGCCACTAGGCGAAGTGAAAATAACAAGAAAAATAAAATCTTTAGGAATTATTGTTAGAACGAATTCTAATATTCACATATCAGACCAAAATAAAAAAAGAATATTTAATAAAGATAAGTTAGACTACATTTCAAAGTCTTTAAAATCACTTATTATATCTATAAATTCATTTAGTAATAAATTTAAAAACTTCAAAATAAATTTAACCATTGTTGATCAAAGTAAAAGTGAAGATATCAGTCAATTATTTGATGATATTTTTTCTAAATTAAATTTTGAAGTTAAAATAATACCTTTTGATAAAAATGAATATAAAGATGAAATCAATTTAGATTATAATAAAGATATATACGGGAATTTAAGTAGTTTATTTAAATGTTTTAATATTGGTAAACAAAGTAATGATGATTTAGTTTTTTTTTTTTAAGACGACTACTTGCACAAAGAAACCTTAATTGAAGAAATGATAATGACTTATGAAAGAATTTCTTCTCAACTTAATAAAGAGTTAATTTTGGTTCCATCTGACTATCCTTATTTATACATGAAAGAAAGAGAAACTAATATTCTTACTGGTAGTCATAGACATTGGCAAACATTAGATAAAATTTTATGTAGTTTTATGACAAGTAGTGAAATTTTAAATAGTTACTGGGATAATTTTAAACTCACTTGCCAAGATCATAATGATCCAATTGAAAAACATCTTAACGAAATATGTAAAAAAGAAATATGCATTTCACCTATACCATCTTTGTCTATTCATATGGCAAATGCAAACTCAATATTTGGAGTTTCTCCCTTTATCGATGTTAAGAGTGAGTGGGAAAAATAATTTTTTATTTTATATAATTTCCATTAATCAGATTGGATTTTAGAGTTTCGCCATGTGAATGAGGCTTGTTAATTAAATTTGAAATTACTGATTTTTTTTTCTTTGTGGTAAATGAAAACCAGACGCCAGGTGGAACAATCAAAATATTATATTTATTTTTATTTAAAGTAATGTTTGTTTCTTTATTAAAACTTGATGATTGTTTTCTCCCATCATATAATTTGAAGCTAACCTCGCCATAAACAGCTGTAAATATACATTGATTTTTTTTATGTAAAATCCAACCCTTTTTTTTATTTGAATTTATTTCGTTAAAATAAATTTCTCCAAATGACTTAAAAAAATCATTTTTTTTAGACACAAATTTTAGTAAATCACCTTTTGGGTTTTTAAAAACTCTTTGCTTAATCTTTTTAACGCCAATTATTTTCATTCATGTATCCAATAATTTGATTATTAGTGACTTCAAATGGATCTTTTTTGAGCTTATAGACATCTTTGTACCATTCTGTGGTGATTTTTACTCCGTTTTTAACAGAGTATGTAGGGTACCAATTTAAATAATTTTTAGCTTTTTTAATGTCTAATTGTAAATTTTTTTGTTCATAATACTTAACTTTTTTATTGTATCTAATTTTACCACTACCCCAAAAAGCAATCATATATTCAATTATTTCTTTTACACTCTTAACTGAATTATTTTTTGTTCCAAAATTCCATGCATCAGAAAACTTATTTGGATTTAAAAATTGTTTTTTAGCTAAGATCAAATAACCTCTTAAAGGCTCTAAAACATGTTGCCATGGTCTGTTGAATTTTGGATTACGTAGATAAATTGATTTACCCCTCAATAATGATCTTATCCCATCAGGAATTAATCTGTTTGCTGACCAATCCCCTCCTCCTATAACATTGCCTGCTCTAGCGCTTGAAACACCACAATTT
>ERZ802819.2246-NODE-2246-length-11015-cov-16.2681_pt1 | contig 11015 bp, 11 predicted proteins | sample MGYA00345647_ERZ802819 | MGnify/ENA primary metagenome ERZ802819 (study PRJEB30503, sample SAMEA104212355) | marine metagenome | biome: Westerlies Biome; feature: [SRF] surface water layer (ENVO:00010504) within the epipelagic zone...; material: water... | reverse complement strand
TATTCAATGATGATGTAAATTTTCCGTCTTTAATTCCTTTTGGGTGTTTATATCGCGTCAGTAAGCGTAAAATCATAAGAGAAAATATATTAGGGCAAAGCAATGGAATCCAAACCAATTGTTGGCGTCATCACGAATGAGACGGTCGGTTTTAACGGCAGACAACTGTCACATTCGGCTGGAAAGCGTTATGTCGATGCGGTGATGAATTTTGCCAATGTTGTGCCAATCCTGATTCCGGCCTGCATCAGGAAAAACGATCTTGGTATTGTTTTGAATATGCTTGATGGTATTGTTTTGACTGGTGGCAGGGCGAATATAGAACCACATCATTACAGCGGTCAGGCATTTCCCGATGATGAAGTGATTGATCCTGATCGAGACAAAACTGTTCTAGATATCATTCCTGACTGTATTCAACGCCATATGCCGATTTTTGGCATTTGTCGTGGTATTCAGGAAATCAATGTTGCCTATGGCGGCACAATTTTCTATCGGGTTCATGAGCAAAGCGATAAACAAGATCATCGCATGCCAACAAATGAAGATGCGTCATTGGAAGAAATCTTTAAGCCAAGGCATCAAATCATGTTCACCAAAAATAGTCTTTTCAGAGCTTTTCTGGGGCAGGATAGTTTTCAGGTGAACAGCCTTCATGGGCAGGGCATTGATCGATTAGGTGTGGGCCTAACCGCCGAAGCTCATTCACCTGATGGTCTTATCGAGGCGATCAGCATAAATGATTATGAATCCTTTGCTGTTGCCATCCAATGGCATGCTGAATTTCATCCCGAAAGAGATGAAAATCTTCTCAATAAATTGCTGTTCCAGAATTTTGGTGAAGCTTGCCGGCAATTTCTCGCGGCCAAAACATAGCCAGATAAAATCAACCAAAACAATCTGATTCATGATTGAACCATTGGCGCGATATGTTAGAATTCAGCATATTTTGGGAGAAAAATCATGAAATTCAAATTGATTGCAAAGCTTTTATTGGCAGTGATGGCAGTTTTGCCAGCGACACAGGCGATGAGCGAAACGCGTGTTACTTATAAATCAGCAAAATCGACTTCATCCTATTATCAGATGGCCGTACAGATTGCCGAAGGGATGAAGGCAGGATCAAATGGTGGTATCACTGTCACCGTTGAAGAGAGCCAAGGTTCGGTTCAAAATGTGATGGAAGTGATTGGCCGCAAGGGCAATTATGTGTTCACCACGCCACCTGTTTTGATCAAGCTTGCACGCGGCGGCAAAGCCATGTTCAAGGATAAGGCAAATCCGCGTTTTGATGAAATTAGAGCCTTGTTTCCCATTCCGTCTTTGACCATGCACTTTGTCATGTCCGAAAAGTCTGGCGTGACTAATTTTAGCGGCATGGAAGGCAAAACTATTTTGCTTGGCAAGGGATCATTTGGCGCTCGAGAAGGGGAAAAATATCTCAAGCTATTTGGCCTGGAAGGAAAGGTCACTCTTGCCGAAGTTGAATTGTCGAATGCGGTACCAGCGTTAAAGAATGGTCAGATTGACGGATTTGTTACGGCTGGATCCTACCCCGCACCAAATGTTATCGAAGCGGCGGCATCGGCTGGTGCAAAGGTTCTGTCCTTGTCAGATGAGCAAATCAAATTGTCAAAGCGGACACGGCTTGAAATTCCGGCTGGCACCTATGCTGGGCAATCATCGGCGATCACCACAACGTCACTTCCTGTTGTGGCCTTTGCCACTACCGATATGGATGATGCAACAGCCTATGCGCTGACCAAAACCTTTTGGGAAGGCAAGTCATCAATGAGCGCCGCCGCAAAATGGTGGGGTGGTGTCTCACTTGATATGCTTGATAATATCCTCACCGAAATTCACCCGGGCGCAGCAAAATATTATCAAGAGGTTGGTGCCAAGCTGGCGTCGCATCACTGATCATTGTGGTCAGGTAAAGATGTAATCATAAGGGCAAGCGTTGCAAAAAACGGTTGCCCTTTTTATCAGGTATTAAGCTGGAATCCCCTCAATGACGCCATTTTTGAAATCAACCAGATCTGTCTGGATTGGGCTTGGTGCTTTATCAATTATCTTTCATCTATGGCTTATTTTTTCAGGGCTTGTTCCTAATCTTGTATCACGCCCGCTTCATATGGCTTTGGTAATACCGTGGGTCTTTCTGTTTAAACCATCTGTTGGTTTGTGGCGTGTTTGTGATTGGGGTTTTACGCTTGTTGGAAGCGCGGCTTGTTTCTGGGTTGTTGCGAATCATAATCTGTTGCTTGATCAATATGGCTATCTTGCTAATGATTTTCAGACGGTGATTGCGGTGATTTTGCTGATAACGGTTCTGGAAATGGCGCGCCGGTCAATCGGCTGGCCGCTTCCCCTACTGGCTCTTGCTGCACTGCTCTACGGGCTGTTTGGTAACTATGTTCCTGGCGAATTTGGGCATCCGGGCACACCACTTGCCAGTTTTCTTGGAACAATGACGATTGCCGAGGGTGGCATTTGGGGAACCCTAACCGGCGTTTCGGTTTCGATTGTTGCCATATTTGTAATTTTTGGTGCGATGCTGAATGCAGGTGAGGCCGGTGCCGGTTTTATGAATGTGGCGGCATCGGCGGCGGGACGATTAAGGGGCGGCGCGGCAAAAGTTTCCGTTTTATCATCGGCCTTATTCGGATCAATCTCGGGGTCGGCATCGGCCAATGTGGCCTCTACCGGCATCGTGACCTTGCCGACAATGGTGTCACTTGGATATCCAAAACGTATTGCTGCGGCGGTCGAGGCGGTTGCGTCATCAGGTGGGCAGATCATGCCGCCATTGATGGGCGCAGGTGCTTTTGTCATGGTTGAGCTGACCGGTATACCCTATGCGGATATCATTGTTGCTGCTGCTTTACCGGCGCTTTTGTATTTTTTTGCAGTGTGGATCGGGGTCGATATCTATGCATTGCGTTTCGGGCTGCGCCCGCTGAACAATGATGCGCGGCCTGCAGTGCGAAAAGTGCTGATAACCGCCAGTTTTTTCCTGATCCCCTTTAGCGTTCTTTTGATTGTTATGTATATCGGCTTTACGCCACAATATGCGGCGGCAGTGGCAATTTTGGTGGCAACATTATTATTATTCATCAATGGATCAATGGCCTTTAACCTTGGTTCGGGTATAACACGTATTTGCGATGCCGCGGTTATGGCTGGTGGCCAGATCGCTATGATCGCATCAATCATTCTATGCGCATCAATCCTTATCGGCGTTCTTGGCATAACCGGCCTTGGGATCAAAGTCACTTCTCTGATTTTGTCTTTTTCGGGCGGCATAATCTGGCCAGCTTTACTGCTGACTGCGCTTGCTTGCTTGTTCCTTGGCATGGAGGTGCCGACAACAGCGGCCTATGTGATTTGCGTTTCTGTTGCTGGACCAGCATTGATTGATCTTGGTATGGCCCCGCTGACGGTTCATCTATTTGTTTTTTGGTACGCGCTTTTATCGACAATCACACCGCCTGTTTGCGGCGGGGTATTTATTGCGGCGGGCATGGTTGGCGAAAATTGGTTACGGGTTGCATTGACCTCAATGTCACTTGGTATCGGGCTTTATCTGATCCCGCTTGGTATGGTGGTTCATCCTGAGCTATTGACGATCGGTATGACGCCACTTTTGTCACTATTGGCATTTTGTAAAATTACGCTTGCGCTTGGCTTGACATCCTATGCGGTGATTAGCGCTGGCAAGCCACTATATCGCCTGATCAGCATCATTTTGGGCATTGCTCTATTGCTGGTAGGCTAATTAGCGGCTGATTGCAAAGACCAGTTTTGGTAATGATGATAAATTTGCTCAAAGCTGGGTTGCATCAAAACCTTGATTGACAGATGGTGGAGTTTAAGCCAAACCGGCACCTGATGTTGGAAAACAGCCCTTTAGGTGAAGGCATAAACAGATGACAGATCAAGACAAACTGATCGCTGCGATTGAAGACCAGTTGCGCCGCGACGCAGATGCGATCGCTTTGCATCATTTGCGCAGGCTGATCTATCAGGATGGTCGTGATGATTTATGTTTTCATTTTGAAGATTTGACCGTTGATTGTACGCGCCAGCCCCTGACACAAGATATTTTGCAACGGCTTTTGACGCTTGCCGAGGCGAAATCACTCGCTGATTTTATCAGGGCAATGTTTGCTGGCAAAGCAATCAATCTAAGCGAAGATCGGCCGGTTTCGCATTGCCGTCTTCGCACGCCAGATTACCGGCAAAGCGAGGCCTATCGGAAACTGACCCATTTTGCCGATAATGTCCGCGCCAATCAGAATATCAAATCAATTGTCAATCTTGGCATTGGCGGGTCGGATCTTGGTCCATCAATGGTGACAGCAGGTCTTGCCGGATTTCATGATGGGCCGGTGGTGCATTATGTTGGCAATGTTGATCCGCATGCGCTGTATGACATTTTGGCGCAATGCGATCCGCGTTCGACGCTTTTCATCATGACGTCAAAAACATTCACCACCAGCGAAACACTTGCGAATGCGGGTTTGGCAAAAGGCTGGCTGAAGCAAAATGGGGTTGCGCCTGAAGCGGCAATGGTGGCGGTAACGACCTATCAAGAGCGGGCTGTTGATTGGGGCATTGATCCGGCGCGTATTTTCGATTTTGACGAAGGTGTTGGCGGGCGCTATTCGCTGTGGTCGGCGGTTGGCCTATCGGTGATGATTGCCGTTGGCAGCACGGCGTTTGACCAGCTTTTAGATGGCGCGCATGCGATGGATAACCATTTTGAAACAGCGCCCTTTGCCAGCAATATTCCGGTAATCATGGGGCTGCTTCGCGTTTGGCATCGAAGCTATCTTGGCCATATGGCCTATGGGATTATGCCCTATGATCAGCGTCTGGCCAGATTGCCAGCCTGGGCGCAGCAGCTGGAAATGGAAAGTAATGGAAAATCGGTAACGCGGCACGGCAAGCCGCTTGACCAGCCAGCCGGCCCGCTAATTTGGGGCGAGGCGGGCGTGAACAGTCAGCATAGTTTTTTCCAATGGCTTCACCAGTCGGTTGATATTGTTCCGATTGATATTCTGATTGCGCGCAAACCGGCCAATCTTTTGGGTGATGTGGCTTGGCAGGCAAGCCACAAAACGCTGGCAATCAATGCGGTGGCGCAGGCTGAAGCATTGGCTGTTGGCGTTGAACATGTCGATGCGCCGCATCGCCATTTTCCGGGAAACCGGCCATCCTTGATGGTAAGCTGGGAAGCGACAACGCCTTATGCACTTGGCAGGCTATTGGCGCTTTACGAACATATCACCATCGTTTCGGGCTTTGTCTGGGATGTGAACAGCTTTGATCAATGGGGTGTCGAGCTTGGCAAGAAAATGGCACATGATCTTGCCAGCAAAAGCGATCTTGATGGCTTCAGTCCGGCTGCCAAGGCATTTCTAGACCGCTTGGGTGACTAGCTGATGTGATGTGGCATTTGCCAGAATTGGGCGCTTATCAGATGCGATGGCGGATGTTCAATAATGTGGTGGCGGCACATCATCGTTTGGCAATAGGATGCCACTATCGGGCTGCACATTTTCAAGCTGCGATTTCAACTTTTCGATTTCGAGCATTAATTGCGCAACCTCCTTCTGCTGCGCATAGACCTCATGACTCATCTGCGCTAATTCATGCTGCATAATCGCCATTTTTTCTTCAAGATAATTGATCTTCTGTTCCATGGTTGCCTTTTAGCATTCGCTGGCTGGTTCGGCAAAGGCCGAAATGATCTGACGTGTAAAATATGACCGTTAAAAATGACTGACGCTATCGCACTGAAGTGATTTGATCTGTTGGCTTATCTCATTAAACTCATGGCTGGCGGAACGAATTGCCTCGCCATGGCAAACCTTTTAACAATGAGGAGTGGCATGTGAACAAAAAAGCCCTGAAAATCTGCCTTACTTGTTTTGCCAGTTTTTTGATCTTGGTTTTTGTTTTTGGTCCGCGTGAACCGGTTCGGCTTGGCACTGGCCATGACAAAATTATGATTGGTAACGATATTGACGCCTATCTTGCCATGCGCGAAGGGCAATTTGATGACATTATTGACGGGGTTGAAAAACAGGTCATCTGGGCTGGCGAGGCTAATGTAAAAACGCCACTATCGATTATCTATCTTCATGGCTTTACCGCCAATTCAAAAGAAATCCGGCCAGTGCCGGATCGGGTGGCCGCCGCTTTGGGCGCTAATCTCTATTTTACCCGTTTTACAGGCCATGGCCGCCAGCCTTCGGCACTGGCAGATGCCGATGTCGGGCGCTGGATGGATGATGTTGGCGAAGCCATTAAAATTGGCAAGCAGATTGGCGAGACGGTCATCATCATGGCCACATCAACTGGGGGTACTTTGGCCGCTGCCGCCGCACTTGATAAGGCGGCTATGAAAAATGTTGGTGGGATCATTTTCATTTCCCCAAATTTTGCCATTAACAACCGCGCTGCCAATTTGCTGACCTCGCCATTTGCGCGGCAATGGGTGCCGCTGGTGATTGGCACAGAACAACAGGGCAATCCGCGAAATGATCGTCATGCCCGCTATTGGATGATGACCTATCCAACAACGGCATTAATGCCGATGGCCGCCATTGTTGCAGCGGTTGATCGGGAGTCATATGACGATGTTGATATACCAGCCTTGTTTTATTACAGTCGCCAAGATCAGGTTGTTGTGCCTGAAAAAACAGCCGCATTTGCCAGATCATGGGGTGGGGTATCGAAAACTATCATTGCCAGCCTGACTGACGATGATGATAAATTTTCACATATTATCGCTGGAGATATTGTGTCGCCAAACCAAACAGAAAGCGCGGTTGATCATATGCTTGCTTGGATCACTGGGCTGCAAAACCGCTAAAAGTTCGCGTTATTGGCTGCGCTTTTTTCTGGCAGATCAGACTTTGGCAAGGTGGGCAATCAGGCTGATGATTAGGCGGGCGGCATGACCGCGTCAAAGGCAATGGCCAATTTGTCGGTAATCTCGCCGATATGGGAATCTTCCAGAATAAAAGGTGGTGCCAGAAGCAAATGATCGCCATTTTTGCCATCAATCGTGCCACCCATCGGATAGCATAATAATCCGGCCTCAAATGCCGCAGCCTTGATTTTGCGATGCAGTCCAAATTCTGGATCAAAGGGGGTTTTCTGGGTTCGGTCGGCAACAAATTCCATACCGATGAAAAGCCCCCGCCCGCGAATATCACCGATAAAAGGGTGCTGGCCAAAGGCCGATTGCAATGCCTGTATAAGCCTGTCGCCCATCATGGCGGCACGGCTTGGCAGGCCAGTTTCGATGATTTTGCTGAGAACAGCATGGGCGGCAGCACAGGCAACAGGATGGGCAAGATAAGTATGTCCATGCTGAAAAAAGCCGCTTCCGGCGGCAATTGCTTCATAGATGTCCTTGCTGCATAACATGGCGCCAACCGGCTGATATCCGGCGCCAAGCCCTTTGGCGATGGCGATAATATCAGGCCGGACTTGATCATGGTCACAGGCAAATAAAGATCCGGTTCGACCCATACCGCACATCACCTCATCAAGAATCAGCAGCACGCCATAGTGATCACAAATTTCGCGAATGCGGGTGAAATACCCCGTTTCTGCAGCAACCGCGCCAAGCGTTGCACCAACCACCGGTTCGGCTAGAAAGGCCATGACCTTATCAGCGCCAAGCCGCAGGATTTCGGTCTCCAGCGCATTGGCCATGCGTTGTCCATAGGCGTGACCACTCTCATCATCGGCTTTTCCGCGATAGCGATAACAAGGCTCGATATGGCTGGCAGTGAATAAAAGTGGGGCAAATTGATCACGTCGCCATGCATTGCCACCAGCAGCAAGCGCCCCAAGCGTATTGCCGTGATAGCTTTGCTTGCGGGCGATGATATGGGTTCTTTGCGGCGAACCAGTTTCAACAAAATATTGCCGCGCCAGTTTCAGCGATGCTTCAATGGCTTCTGAGCCGCCCGACACAAAATAGACACGGTCAATGCCAGATGGCGCATTGGCAATCAAAAGATTGGCTAATGATTCGGCAGGTGGCGAGGTAAAAAAGCTGGTATGGGCGAAAGATAATTTATCAATCTGGTCTTTCATTGCAGCCGCGATATCAGCGTCACCATGACCAAGACAGGAAACCGCTGCACCGCCTGAACCGTCAAAATATTGTTTCCCCGTTGAGTCGGTAATATAGCATCCAGCGCCGGCAATGGCGACGGGTGGGGTGATCTTGCTATGGCGCGGGAAATTATGTGTCATCTGGATGGGTCACCAATTATGGCCAGATATGGCCACCTTAACGAATATGCTAGAAAGGCATATTTAATTGTTACTGGCGAGCCGGCCAAGATCAATCATAAATCACCGAAAGCGATAGAAATTTAAAAGCATTTTGCCATTGAGTGGAGAATTAATGTAAAAACAGCAGCACATAAGATACATCATTTTTGTCTTATTTTTCGGACGGTGATTGTCTGATGCTTGATTTTATGACTCAACATGGTGAGCATAGCGGATGGCATATTAAATTAAGCCTGTTACCAATTTGGCGCTAAAATCTATGATATCGCAACTAATGGTCATGTTAAGAAGTGATCGGGTCAATCATTGACATCACAAATAAAGGGCAGAGATATGCTACAACCTGACGACCACGCAAAAAGCCAAGATATTGCCTATCGATCACTGGTTGGATCGCCAGTCATTGATTTTGCGGCGCGCTCAACGATGGGTGAAGTACGTTTGTCGGCATTTGCCGGACGTTGGGTTTTGCTATTTTGTCATCCAGCAGATTTCACCCCAGTCTGTACGTCTGAATTTGTCGCTTTGGCGCAAGAACAGGATAAATTTGCTGAAATGGATGTCCAGCTTTTGGGGCTGTCAGTTGATAGTGTTTATAGCCATATGGGATGGATTGAGTGGATCGAGACCAAATTTAACCTGTCGGTCAATTTTCCAGTGATCGAAGATGTGTCGATGGATATTGCGCGTGCCTACGGTATGATTGACGCCTATAGCGACACAACATCAACGGTTCGCGCTTGTCTGTTCATTGATCCGGCCCAAAAAGTGCAAGCGCTAATTCATTATCCAATGCATATTGGCAGGTCGGTTGATGAATTGCTTCGTGTGCAGCGCGCCCTAATCGACACTTATCAGACAGCCAATGTTGCACCGGCCAATTGGTGTCCGGGCGATGATTTCATGCAATCGGCTGCGGATTCGGTCTCGGGTGGCACCAAGGGCTGGCTTCAGCGGGTGATGCGCCCGATTGACAAATCATAGCAGGCGCACTGCTTGCATATATAGAAAATAAACTACATAATAAGGCTATCTCAGCCTGACCATTCGGGTCAGTGCTTGCAACCCATATTGAAATATGGTCGGTAATTGCCGTGACACGCCCATATTTTGACAAGTAAAATGAGTGATTAATGAGCGCGCACGAAAAGAGTAAATCCAGTTTCGATCTTTTGATGAATCGTGCCTCGGACGTCTTTCAGGCGTTGTCTCATCCATTACGCCTGTCAATTTGTTTTGAACTTAGCACGGCCGAACAATCGGTAAGCCAGCTGTGCGATGCACTGCGTCAGCCCCAGCATAGCATTTCGCAGCACCTGGCCTTGCTGCGCAAACAGAATGTTGTCAATGCGCGCAAGCAATCGCGGCAGGTTTTCTACCAGATTAGCGACCCACAGGTACAAAAAGTGTTGAACTGTATCAAAAGCGAGATCATGGCCGCTGAACCGAATGGTGCCATCGCACCATCGCTGGCGACGGGTGACGTGCAACAGGTTGCTGTGGCTGGTGAAGCTGGCCGGTTTTCAACAGTTTTTAAGCCGTCATTCGATCAGTGGCAGCGGCATGATAAGGGGTAGATTAACGGGTGGTGGTTGGCGGTTTTGCGCCTCACAGATTTGCCTGACCCGCTGTGCAGCGCTGTTTTTGCTGCTGGTGATATATATTGTTGGTGCCGGGTCCGTAAAAGCAGCCGATAGCCGTGGCCAGCTTGTTATGATTACCTCTAGCCATTGTCCATGGTGCGAAGCTTTTGAAGATGATGTTGGCAAGGGCTATGACCTCACTGAAGAAGCGCTGGTCTATCCGCTTCGCCGGCATGATTTTTACAAGGCAATGCCGGATGATTTGGCGCATCTGACGCCAGCAACGATGACACCAACTTTTATTGTTATGCGTAATGGGGCGGAAGTTGGCCGGATTATTGGTTATCCGGGCGCCGAATTATTTTGGTGGCGGATTTCCGAATTTACCGCGCAATGATACTTTTATAAGTAACAGAGAATATTCAAAAAAATATAAAATCCTGTCATGATTTCGTGCGTTGCTATTGCCGCCAACCCTTATTAATTAATGCTATTCAAAAAAAAAGTTGGTTTGGAGGCTTGAACCCGTTTTACAAACCATTTTTTTTATGTTCAGATTAGTTATAAATAAAAAATCACATATGTTAAATGTGAAGAATGTCTAGAAAAGCGGGGAAAAGATGAAAACTATTTTTTATTCCATCATGGCTTTGGCTACGCTTGGCATCACAGCAGCCAACTCAGCTTCAATGATAGTCCGAGATCCAGGGCTTATTCCTTACGAAATTGTTGATGGCAACTCTATACCAAAATCATTAACAGGTGTCGCAGGCGATCCATCTAAAGGGAAAAAGATTGCAATAGGCCGTAAAGCAGGCAATTGCCTAGCTTGTCATGCCATGCCAATTCCTGAGCAGCAGTTTCATGGTGAAACTGCTCCATCGCTTTACGGTGTTGGTAACCGCCTCAGCGCGGGTGAACTGAGGATGCAACTGGTGAACTCAAAGGTAACAAATGAGGACACAATGATGCCGTCATATTACCGTACTTTTGGCTTTGAACGGCCACTGAAGAAATTTGTGGGTAAGACCATTATTTCTGCACAAGACGTTGAGGATGTTGTTGCATACCTCCAAACTTTAAAAACTGATCAATAGTCCGGAGCAT
>ERZ802819.2243-NODE-2243-length-11023-cov-16.1311_pt1 | contig 11023 bp, 9 predicted proteins | sample MGYA00345647_ERZ802819 | MGnify/ENA primary metagenome ERZ802819 (study PRJEB30503, sample SAMEA104212355) | marine metagenome | biome: Westerlies Biome; feature: [SRF] surface water layer (ENVO:00010504) within the epipelagic zone...; material: water... | reverse complement strand
CAACTGCTGCTGATGGCATTTATGCAAGCTATGGTTCTATCACTGGGAGTATTGGAGTGAAAGGACCAGACTGGTTTTATTATGATAAACCTAAGACCCTATCTACAGGAATATTTGGAAATAGAATTGAAACAGAAAATGGAATTAAAGTTTTTTCTAACACAGCTGGGGAATCAAAAGATATTTTTAATCCATTTAGAAAGCCAACTCTTAATGAATTAGAGCATTTGCAAAATATGGTTAATGAAATCTATAGTGATTTTATTAGAATTGTTTCAAAAGAGAGAAAAATAGAAACTAAAACATTAGAGGAAGAAATAGGTGCTTTAATTTTTACTTCTGACCAGGCATCTGCACTTAATTTGATTGATGATGAATTATACCTAGATGAGTTAGTAAATAAAATAATAAAAGATAATAACTTAAAAGATTATAGAGTTATTAAGTCAAGAAATACAAATAATTCATTAGTGAGACAAATTTTATCTAGCAACTCAAATAAAAAAAATCATAATTTAAATGTTGAATGTCTTAGTCTTCGCTCAAGTATTACTGCTATATTAAGTTTTGAATCTACAGGTTGTTAAGTTTTTTTTCGATTTCACTTATCTTTATAATCATATTTTTATAATAGTTACTATTTTTTAAAATCTTAGGGTGAATATATTTTACTGATAGCTCTGAATGATTATCTACATCGACACTGTCTGCTTTAATTGTTTGAAATTCTAAATTCAAATTATCTGCAATATTTTTATATCTACTTGAAATGTTTTGTTCATATTCATTATTCAGTTCTGGACTGATTTCTATAATTTTAGTATTTTTTTGGCAAAAAATTATATTTGACATATTGGACCCATGAGGGGAAATAATTACTTTAGCATTTGAAAAAATTTTCATTTGTTCAAATATATCAAAATGTTGAGGGTTAATTATTTCGTATCCCTTTTTTCGTAATATTGTAATTAAATCAGCTTCATTTAAAATTTTTCTGTAATTTGCATCTTCTCTTCTAATATATATTTTAGATTTAAATTCAGGCACCTTTATATTTGTTAAGATTTTTTCAAGAAAAAATTTTAAAACTTTAATTGATTTATTTATATTAAAAAATTCTGGAATAGACGAATTATTGAAGTTATAAAAACCTTCATCAAGAAAGGTAAAAGAAATTTCAATACCTCTTAGTATACAAATTGCTTCAATAAATTTTCTAAATTTATTTGAGAGATTTCTGTGAATAATAAGATTTATTTTCTTGTCATGAATAAAAAAAATTCTTGGTAAAAAGTGAATCAGATTTGAAAAAAAATTATCAGAGGGACTACTACCCAAAATAACACTGTCTTTAATTAACTTAAAACTACTTTTCTTATCTATAAAATTTTTATAAAAATCTTCAGTATAGAAATGATTTATCGGATTATCATCTTGACGTTTAAATAAGTTTGCAAAACATTCGTCTTTTTTTGTAATTGGAAAATAGTTAAATGAGTCTAAATAAAAATCTGTATTTAAAATTTTACAATTCTCACCAATATCCTTTAAAGTTGCTGATTTGAATATGTTATTCAAAGACTCTATCTGTAAAATTTTAGACTCATCAATATCTTTAAGCATATTAGACCTTTTTTTGGCGCGCCCGAGAAGAGTCGAACTCCTAACCTCCAGATCCGTAGTCTGGCGCTCTATCCAATTGAGCTACGGGCGCATATTTAGTGTATTATATTCATTAAGTAATAACTTCAAACGATTAAAATGTTATATACTTAACTTTAATAATGAAACTAATAATTCTAATATTCATTCTATGTTTTAGTTTTAATTTATATGGAAAAACTGGATCTGTAACTGGTCTAGATATTCCACGTTTTGTCTCTTTAAAATCAGATGATGCTAATATACGAGTTGGTCCAAGTGTTAACTATCCTATAAAATTAAAATATGTATTCCAAAACTTACCTTTAGAGATCATTGATGAATTCGATGTATGGAGAAAATCAAAAGATCATGAAGGCAATATTGGCTGGATACATAAAAGCTTAATTAAAGGAGATAGATTTATTTTAATAAATCATGATACAAATAGAGATACAAACCTCTACAACATACCTAATGGTAAAATTATTGGAATAATTAAAAAAAATAATATTTTAGATTTAAATCTTTGTATTTTAGATTGGTGTAAAGTTACTCAAAATAATTTTTCAGGCTGGTTATTAAAAAAAAATACATGGGGTGTATATGAAGCTGAAATTTACAATGTAAAATTTTATCAACCTCTTATTAATCAGTATTGGAATTTGCTAAATAGATTGAAATAGATAAATTATTTAATTAATTACTACCTTATCTTTATTCTTCCTTGGCTTATTGCAGCACCTAATAATACAATTGCACAACCAATAGGTTCATTCCAAGTAAGGGATTCTCCTAATAATGTAATTCCCAAAATAGTTGATACTATAGGTACTACATACATAGTTGTGGAGGTTATCAAAGAGCCTACAGCTTCCTGAATTCTGAAATTCCACACATACGCAATTCCACTGCAAATAAACCCTACACAAAGTGCAGCCCCTATTTGAGATAATGAGTCTGGTGAATTCTTTACGCCAAAAAATATAAATAAAGGTAAAAGTGTAAGCGTTGAAAATAAAAGCTGAGTAGTTGCCATAACTTCAGGTTTAATATTATAAGGTAAAATATATTTCTTAGTATATGGATAGGAAATTCCATAGCACATTGTAGCCCCTAACAAAGCAAGCATTGCCCACCATGGGTTCTCACCTATGCCACCCCACACACCCACAATTATCAATGCTCCAAAAAAACCAATAAAAAGTCCTATAAGATGTTCAAAACTCAATGGCTCACTTCTAAACACAACCCCAACAAAAAATATTGTCATCAACGGTACAATTGATGCACCCAGTCCTGCCAGAACAGATGTAACTCCAGTTTGCGCTGTAGCAAGCAAAATTCCAAAAAAAGAATTAATAATTAATGAAAGTATAAACAGGTGAAAGAGAATTTTTTTTTCTCGAGGAAAATTAAGTTTAAGGATTTTCATATATGTAAACATAAACAGTGCCCCAAGACTAAATCTTGCAAAAGCTACACCTACTGGTGTTAAAAATTCTAAGCAGATTTCAATAAAAAAAAACGTAGATCCCCAAGCCATTGATAGAAAAATAAAATTAGGCAGCCATGATTTGTTTTTCTTATCTGTCATGATGTCTGAATGAATTTTTGTTTGGCTGGGGCGGCAGGATTCGAACCTGCGAATGTCGACTCCAAAAACCGATGCCTTACCGCTTGGCGACGCCCCAATAACTTAAGCCTAACTATCAAAATTAATCTTTTTAACAAGAAATTTGTTGTTAAATAATATATTTGATTATCTAGTTTTTTATTACTATATTTACATAAATTATCATAAAAAATATTAATAATGATTGAAGAAAATAAATTTGGATTTAGGGATAAAAGAGGACATTTTGTTCCAAAAGAAGCTGCTGATAAAAATCCATTATGGGTTTTACCAGTTAATCTAAAAAAAATAATAAATTGGTTTATTTTTTCTTATATTTTTTCTTGGAATCTTTTTTATCTCTTCATTGCGTTTATAGCCTATTACTTTTTTACTCCACCAATGTCAGAAATGACAATCTTTTCAGCTGGCTGGATTTCAGAAATACTTCTAAGAAATTATGTAATGGGAACAATTTTTTTTAGTCTTATTCATATTCCTCTCTATATAAGCAAATCTCAAGGAATTAAATTTAAGTTTAATCCAAACTGGCCTGAAAAAATTCAAAAATTATTTACTTTTAATAAACAAATTTTTGATAATTTATTTTGGAGTTTATTTTGGGGAGTTCCAATTTGGACAGCTTATGAAGTAATTTCATTATGGCTTTATGCATCTGGAAGAATTCCTTTTATTGAATTCAGTGAGTCACCAATTTATTTCTTTTTAATTCTTTTATTAATTCCAGCATTTAGAGATGCACACTTTTATTTAGTACATCGTTTTTTACATTTTAAATTTATGTATAAAATTGCTCATTCTGTACATCATAGAAATATAAATCCTGGTCCGTGGTCAAGTCTTTCCATGCATCCAATAGAACATCTTTTATATTTTTCTGGAGTCATAATTCATTGGATTATACTTTCCCATCCACTTCATGCCATTTATCACCTGTTTCATGCGGGACTTGGTTCAGCTAATGGCCATATTGGTTTTAAGCAAATGCTTTTAAATGATAAGCATGCGATTGATCTCAGCAATTATAATCATTATCTTCACCACAAATATTTTGAAGTAAATTATGGAAACTTGATGATTCCCTTCGATCAGTGGTTTGGAACCTATCATGACGGATCTGATGACCTTCATCAAAAAATGTTAAAAAGGTTTAAAAATTCTAGTGCTAATTAATAATAATTTCACATATAAAATTATTAATTATATATAAAACCTAATAAAACTGCCATTTTAGTTATTTTTTAGTTAAATATAGGCTTGTTTCAGTGATCAGTATATGTTTTATAAAAAGAACTTTAATTTAACTGGAGGAAATATGAAAAAACTAATTATGGTTATTTCAGTAGTACTAGCTCAACTGTTGTTTGTATCAACTGTTTCGGCTCAACCTACTAACAGTAACCAATTATCAGACCCAAGAGTTAGACAGGCACTTTGTATGGCGATTGATATGGAGCTTATCAAGTCAACTTTATTTGAAGATCAAATAATTGTTGCAGATAGTCTTCTTCCAAATGGCCCTATGAAATCTCCTAACTTACCTGATTACAGCTACAACCCAGAAAAAGCTAGAGCTCTTTTAGCTGAAGCTAATTGGGATAGTGATCGTGTATTGGATACAGTATTTTATTACGGTGACCAATTAACTACTGATCTTATGGCTGCCATTCAAGGTATGTTTGCGGATGTTGGAGTTCAAATGACTTACAGACTTCTTCAAGGAGATGTTGGAGCTCAATTAAACTCAGTTCCTGCTGATGGAGTAAATGGTCCAGCTGCTGTTGACTATGACTTAGGTTATGGTGCAAGAGGTGCGATGGTTATGCAAGAGTATTATAATACTTTTAAAACTGGCCTAAACCCTCAAACTCCTGGTAATCCAAAAATGGATGCAATGATTGAAAAAATTAATTCAAGTGCTGATCCTGAAGTTTTAAAGCCTTACTTCTTTGAAATTCAAGAGTACCAAATGAATGAAGTAAACATTTGTCCATTATACTATCAAAAATTATTTATCTACGAGAGTGATAATGTTGATAGAAATGGTGGTGCTTACGGTAATGCTCAGTACAACTACAATTGGGATATAACTAATTGGAACGTTAAAACTGGCACTATGCAAACTAACACTGGTCCTACTGAATTCTTTGAACAACCTTGGTATAACTTAGGTTTATGGATTCATAATAAAATTGTATTTGACAGATTACTTGTATCTGGTGGAGCAATTGGAACAGACATAGGTGTTTCTATGGCAGAGAGCTATGAAATGTCAGCTGATGGCTTAAATTTAAGTTTCAAACTTAAACCTGGTCTGAAATTTCATGATGGTTCTGATTTAACTGTTAAAGATGTTGCTTTCAGTCTTAGACTAGCAATGAAATCACCACAAATGCATGCACTTGTAGGAAATACTGTTTCATCAATTGTTGGTGCTGAAGCTTTTGCTGATGGCTCAACTGATGATGTTTCTGGTATTAAATACAACATTGCTGATAGAGTGATTTCACTAGAATTTGCAAAACTTGATCCAAATGTACTTACTACATTTACTCAATTTGCAATTCTTCCTGAAAAACATTTAGCAGGTATTGATCCAGCACAATTACAACAGCATCCATTCTGGCAGTTCCCAATTGGATCTGGTGCATTTAAACTTGATGAAGTTAAAATGAATGACTTTGCAAAATTTGTTCCTAATGAAGATTATCATGGTGGAGTGGCAAATTTTGACGTTCTAGCTTACCCAAGTTATGATGGTGATGGAAACTTAATCAAAAATGCTGCTGCAGGTAAAATGGATTACGGTTTTACTAAAAACGTAGCAGATGTTGGTGCTCTAGATGCAATGGCTAATATGATGACTAAGGCAGTTGATATTCCTTATACTCGTATGCTTTGGATTATGCAGTATCCAAAACCATAAGTAAGACAATTCTTAAAAGTACTGAGGCATAAGCCTCAGTACTTAAAATCTTCTTTATAAAAGTGACTGTGTAGAAACAAAGTGTCCACGTATTTTATTCAACGAATAATAATTTATATTCCAATGATCTTTGTGATCAGTTTTTTAGTTTATTTTGGCCTAGACCTTACTCCGGGTGATGCAGTTTCACATATGATTAGTCCTGAACTAGCAGCAACTATTACAGCAGAGAAACTTGAAGCTATGAGAGAAGCTTACGGTTTAAATGCCACTTTTTTAGAGAGATATTGGATATGGCTTACAAGTTGCTTGAAAGGTGATTTTGGTTATTCGATGGCAGGCGGAGTAGCAATAAAGGATATTATGGTCAAAACAATTCCTGCTACACTTGAGCTTTCTATTGTTGCTCTTATTATATCAACTATCTTAGGTTGTTCTTTAGGTATTTTAAGCGCTTTAAAAAAAGGATCTGCAACAGATAGTGGACTTACTGTTGCTGGAATGGCCGGTGTATCAATACCCGAATTTTTCTTTGCGTTAGTTGCTATCTTAATTTTTGGAATGCATTTTCAATGGCTACCTGTGGGTGGAAGACTTTTACCGCACTATGAAAACTTTCTTGATCGAATTCCAAATATTGTTATGCCATCACTTGTGCTAGCTCTAGCATTAACTGCGGGTGCTATGAGGTATTCCCGCTCCTCTATGCTTGATGTCTTATCTCGTGAATTTATTAAAACTGCACGATCTAAAGGTTTGCCTGAATGGAGAATAAACTTACTTCACGGATTTAGAGTTGCACTTACACCAGTAGTTGTTTTGATAGGCTTTAGGTTACCTTTATTAATAGGCGGCTCTACAATTATTGAACAAGTATTCCAGTGGCCAGGTATAGGTAATATGTTTATCAGATCGGTTAGAGCTTCTGATTACCCTTTAGTAATGATGATATCCTTAATGTATGTATTTGTTGTTTTAACTGCAAGTTTATTAATTGATCTTTTAACAGCACTCATTGATCCAAGAGTCAGACTAGGAAAAGAATAAGATGAAAACAAATTCATTAAATAAAAAATTTGATAAAATAAGATTTCTAGAAGAAAATAATAAACTAGTTTCCAAAGATCAAAATAGATTATTAAATAAATTTTTAAATAATAAATTAGCTGTTTTAGGTTTGATATTATTTACGATAATTATTCTTGCAACAATTTTTGCTCCACTCTTATCTCCTTATGATCCGCTTAAGGTAGATTTAAGATCAATGAGACAGCCTCCGTCGTTAGATCATTGGTTTGGCACTGATAATACTGGAAGAGATGTTTTTTCACGAGTCTTATATGGAGGTAGAGTATCAATTTTTGTAGGATTAGGAAGCTCATTAATGGCTGCTTTAATAGGATTAGCTATTGGATGTTATGGTGGATACAGAGGAGGATGGGTCGATGTAATAGCTCTGAGAATATCAGAAATCTTTACGTCTTTTCCTCAAATTATATTAGTTTTGCTTTTAGTTTCTATTACTGGACAGAGTTTAACTAATTTATTTGTAATTTTTATATTAACTGGCTGGGGGGGGATGTACCGCCTATCAAGAGCAAGAATGCTCTCCTTAAGAGAAGAGGAGTATGTACAAGCACTTGAAAGTTTTGGTATTTCTACTTTTAAAATTTGTTATAAACATATGTTACCAAATGCTCTTGGTCCGGTAATGGTAATGATAACGCTATCAACCGCAATGTTTATTTTAACTGAGGCAGGTTTAAGTTTTCTTGGATTGGGCGTTCCATTAAACGTTCCAACATGGGGTAATATTTTAAATGTTGCAACAGATATAGTAGTGCTTCAAAATTATTGGTGGATGTGGGCGCCAGTTGGAATTGTTATCTCTGTATTTGTTTTGGCTGTTAATTTTATCGGAGATGGTCTGAGAGATTCTACTGATCCATCACAGCAAGGTTAAAATGGAAAATAATAAAAATATCGCACTTTCCGTTAAAGATTTAAAAACATATTTTTACACTAACAACAGATGTAACAAAGCCGTTAATGGTGTTTCTTTTGATATTGAAAAAGGGAAAACATTATGTGTAGTCGGTGAAAGTGGATGTGGTAAAAGTGTAACTGCCTCAACTATCATGCAATTGCTTCCTACTCTTTCTCGAATTGAAGAAGGAGAAATAACTTTCTATAAAGATGATGAAAAAATAAATATTGAGAAGCTTGAACGTAATGGGCAAAAGATGAGAGAAATCAGAGGTTCTGATATCGCAATGATATTCCAAGATCCAATGACTGCGTTAAATCCAGTTTTTACTGTTGGGTTCCAAATTGCTGAAAATTTAAAATATCATACCAATATGAATAAAAAAGAAATTCGTGAAAAAACAATTTCACTATTAGATGACATGGGAATACCCCTTCCTGAGCAACGAGTTGATGAATATCCTCATAGTTATTCAGGAGGGATGCGTCAACGAGCAATGATTGCAATGGCGATGGCATGTAATCCAAAAATACTGATTGCTGATGAACCAACAACTGCCCTTGATGTAACAATCCAGGCTCAGATTTTTGAGTTAATGGATAATCTAAAAAAAAACTACAACACTGCAATAATGCTAATCACACATGATATGGGAGTTGTTGCTGAACTGGCAGATAATGTTGCTGTAATGTATATGGGAAATATTGTAGAGTCTGGAACAGCTGATGATGTTTTACGACGCCCAACTCATCCTTACACAAAAGCTCTACTTGACTCAGTTCCAGTACTCGGAAGAGGTAGAAATCAAGACATCCAACCTATCAAAGGATCGACACCAGACCCCTATGATAGGCCAGTTGGCTGCCAGTTTGCCCCTCGCTGTAGTTTTGCAGATAACACGTGTGAAGTAATGCCAGAAATTACAAATATAAGCTCATCACATGATGTGAGATGTCATAAATATAAGGAGATTTTTCAATATTGACTGATAAAAATGACATTGTTCTCCAATTAAGAGATGTTGAAGTTCATTTTCCTGTCAAGGCCGGTGTATTCAAAAGAACTGTTGCACATGTTAAGGCAGTCGATGGAGTTGATGTTGATATCTACCGTGGGGAAGTTTTAGGATTAGCAGGTGAGAGTGGGTGTGGAAAAACAACATTGGGAAAAGCTATTTTAAGGTTGGTAGAACCAACTAAAGGAGAAGTTTCTTATATTTCACCAGAAAAAGATATGACTGAACTTACTTCTTTATCAAAAAAAGAAATGGATCCTTTTAGAAAAAAACTGCAGATAGTTTTTCAAGATCCTCACTCATCATTAAACCCAGCTTTCACTATCTTTGGCTCTTTAGAAGAACCCCTAAAAAAATATGGTGTTAAAAGTAGAAATGAGAGACGTAAAATAATTGGTGATTTATTAGAAGCCGTAAATATGCGTCGTGAATATATGGATCGATATCCTCATGAGTTTTCAGGTGGACAACGTCAGAGAATAGGTATTGCACGAGCACTTTGCATTGGTCCAGAAATAATAGTTTGTGATGAGGCAGTAAGTGCTCTTGATGTCTCTATTCAAGCGCAAGTATTACAACTTTTAATGAAATTGCGAAAAGAGAGAAATTTAACATACTTATTTATTACCCATGATTTAAGTGTCACTGAATATTTATGTGATAGAATTGCAGTAATGTACTTAGGAAGAATTGTTGAACTTTGTCGGTCAGAAGATTTATACCAAAATACTCTTCATCCCTATTCTGAAGCTTTAATTTCAGCAATTCCCGTTGCTGATCTTGATAAAAAAACAAAAAGAATTGTATTAGAAGGCGATGTGCCAAGTCCTGTTAATCCTCCCTCTGGGTGCCCTTTTCATCCAAGATGTCCTAAGGCACAAGATATTTGCAAATCAAAAGTCCCACCTTTAAAAAAATATACAACTAATGGAAATGAACATTACGCATCTTGTCATTTAATTGATTTACCTGAAGTAAACTAAATGAAACAATTTGATCCTAACAACATTAATGGTGTTATTCCTGCTATGATTACTTCTTTTAATAAAGATGAAAGTATTAATAAAGAAGGCATAAGAAAGACAGTTAACTATCTTATTTCTGCAAAAGTAGATGGACTATACATAACAGGTAGTACAGGTGAAACTTTTTTAATGTCTCAAGAAGAAAAAAAACAAGCAATTGAAATTATTGTAGAAGAAGTAAATGGAAGAGTGCCCGTAATTGCACATATTGGTTCTATTGGCACAAAAATTACAACTGAACTTGGTCAATATGCTGAAAAAATTGGTGTTGATGCTTTATCTGCCCTCCCTCCTTTTTATTATGGTTTTTCTAATGATGAAATATTTAATTATTATCAAGATATTTCAAATTCTACTAATTTACCAATTACTGTTTACAATATTAGCCATGCACATTTAATGGACTTAGATATGCTTAAGAGATTGGCTTCTATTAAAAATGTGAAAGGTGTAAAATACACTGCACCAACACATTTTAATTTTAGTAAAATCAAAAAAGAAATAGGGATTAATTTTAAAATATATTCTGGTATGGATGAGATGTCTTTATCAGGCCTTATTTCAGGAGCAGATGGAATAATTGGCTCGTTTTATAATTTAATGCCAGAATTATTTGTTGATATTTATGCTAAGATTAAAGAAGAAAATATAAATGAAGCAAAAAAAATACAAGAAAAAATTAATATTATTATTATGTATGCTTTGAGTAAATCAGGCTATCCATTTATTAAAATGGGTTTAAATTGGCTTGATGTTGATTCTGGATACGTTAGAAAACCCTTTACTACATTTG
>ERZ802819.2242-NODE-2242-length-11025-cov-10.722_pt1 | contig 11025 bp, 14 predicted proteins | sample MGYA00345647_ERZ802819 | MGnify/ENA primary metagenome ERZ802819 (study PRJEB30503, sample SAMEA104212355) | marine metagenome | biome: Westerlies Biome; feature: [SRF] surface water layer (ENVO:00010504) within the epipelagic zone...; material: water... | reverse complement strand
TTGACTAATCGGTGTAAACCTAATTCAAATGGATTTGTATTAATATCTGCGTCAGCATGATAGGATAACATTCCGCCTTCTATCCTCCGTATAGAGGATGTGTGTCCTGGTTGAAGATTAAATTGTTTTCCTGCCTCCATTATTAATTCCCATAATTCATTACCTCTTGATCCATCTCGTAAATAAATTTCATAACCAAGCTCACTTGACCAGCCAGTTCTTGAAATAACTAATGGGATGCCGTTTAACTCAGTTTCTATTAACCAATAATATTTCATATTTACTATCTGATCTCCAAATAAAACCTTCATAATATCAATAGATTTAGGACCCTGTAATTGTAAAGGAGAGACATCAGGTTCTCTGATTGTAACGTTCAATTCTGAATTTATAGCTACACCTTGAGCCCATAACAGGATATCACTATCACCTAAAGATAACCAAAAATGGTTTTCAGCAATTCTTAAAAGGACAGGATCGTTTAATAAACCACCTTCATTATTGGTAATAAGCACATATTTGCATTGTCCAATAGATAACTTTGATAAATCTCTTGGTGTCAATAACTGAACAAATTCAGCAGCATCAGGTCCTGTAATTTCTACTTGTCGTTCAACTGCGACATCACATAAAATAGCGTCATTAATTAAATTCCAAAAATTTTTTTCAGGATCACCAAAATCTCTTGGAATATACATATGATTGTAAACTGAAAAACCCGTAGCTCCCCATTTTACAGTTGCATCAAAATATGGTGATTTTCTTATTTGAGTTCCAAATCCAAAATCTTTTTTAGTCATTTGTCACCTTTATGAGGATTAAACCTTATATTGAAAATTTTGTGTAGTCGGGTTAATTTTAATTAATTTTGCACCATTCCGAATGTGATAGTGAGTAGCAACTGGCGTTAAGGGCGATAAAGTCATAATACTGTCTATATTATTTTGTTGCTTCATATATTTTAATAATTCTTTCATAATTTTTTTTCCTGCACCTTTTTTTAGAGACCACAACGTGTAGGCAATTGCAATTTGACTGTCCTTCTCACTCACACTCATTAAATCTAATTCTTTTACTGTCGCAGGTAATTCATTTGTAAATGCAATACAAACAACTCCTTCAATCTCATTGTTATATTTTAATCCGAAAATCTTTCTACCGTTGGAAATTCTAAATTCATTATCTAGTTCAGGTCTAACAGGATCATCTTCAGGATTAATTTCACTTAATTGGACTAATTCAGTTTTTTTAATCCATTTAAAGAAGTCGAAATTATATGCATATTTTTTAATCACAGGGATCCTTTACACTTTTTGATTACTTTAAAAAGTAGAATTTCTAATGATATAATATTTAAAAACTAGCAATATTTTATATCAATAATAATATCATTTTTATAAGTTTTTAGAGAATTACAAAAATTTAAATCTAAAGACTCAAAATGTTTAAATATTAAATCTATTGTATTTTGATCGATATCATTGAAGTTATAATTTATGTTTAAAGTTTCTACTAAATCTTTTTTAAAATAAGGTGTGATCAACACATATCCATTTTTAAAGGTACTTTTAAGAGAATAATTTTTGTTATTTTTTAATTGTAGTTTTTTCATACTTAATTTTTTATCAAGAAATACAAGGTTTTCATTCCAGGTTTGTGCATTAGTTGAAAAAATAATATTAAGATCATTTAAGCTCATTAAACTAATTTTTTCTGAGGCATTAACTACATTGTAACTAAGTAAAAAAAATAATAAAAATAAATATACACTTTGTTTCATTAAATATTAAATTAGTATTAAAAATATAAACATCGAGGACAAAATGAAAATACTTAAAGAATTAAAAGAAATAAAGCTTGTTATTGTAGAATTGGAAGTAAACTTAGGAAAAGAAAAAAGAAAGGGTTTCACTCTATGCGCAAAAGATAAAAACGGTTATTATCCCTTGAATACAGCTCATGACGGAAGGCCTGTTTTGATGGATAAAGAAAATTTAATAAAGTTTAACTAATTTTTTTTTAACTAACCCATTCACCTTTTCTAAAAATCGGCTCTTGGTTACCACTTTGGTCAATTCCGTCTACATCAATTTGATCAGACCCAATCATCCAATCAATATGAATCATACTTGAATTACCACCTCTTTTTGAAATTTCTTCTTTGGATAAATCTAATTCACCTTTGAAACATTTTGAGTAACATTGACCAAGAGCGATATGAGATGCAGCATTTTCATCAAATAATGTGTTATAAAAAATAATGCCACTTTGTGAAATTGGCGAACTATGTGGTACAAGTGCAACTTCACCAATTCGACTAGCTCCTTCATCTGATTTTAAAACTTTTTGAAGAACTTCTTCTCCTTTACTTGCATGTGCTTCGATAATTTTACCATCTTTAAAGGTAACTTTAATATCATCTATTAAAGTTCCTTGATAAGATAAGGGTTTTGTAGAAGAAACTGTTCCATCAACTTTATATGCGTGAGGTGTTGTAAATACTTCTTCAGAAGGAATATTAGGATTACAAATAATACCATTTTGAGCTTTAGATGCTCCACCCATCCATTCATGTTCATCAGCTAATCCAACTCTTAAATTTGTATTAGGTCCATTATACTGAAGGGCTGCAAAATTTTTCTCATTCAACCAATTAGTTTTTATTCTTAATTTTTCATTATGATCATCCCAAGCTTGAATCGGATCATCAACGGATGCTCTAGAAGCATCAAATATAGCGTCAGCTAACTTAACTATCGCTTCATCCAAAGGCAATTCAGGAAAAACACGTGAAGCCCAAGCACTACCTGGCCATGAAACTATATTCCAATTAATTTTAAATTCTGTAATTCTCTCTCTTGCAGGCTTATATGCTTTGGCCATAGCTTTATTAGCTCTAGAAACCTTATCTGGATCCATTTGAGATAAAAGCATTGGATCATCACCTGCAATTGCCATTCTTGCTGTATTATTATCAAAAGCCTCTCCCATTCCATTAAATAACCAGTCAGTAGCACTGTCAAAGGATTCATCTGGGGCATATTTAAAGCGAGAAAGTGTAATATCTGAGTCGGTAAATAATGGAGTTACAATACTTGCCCCCTCTTTGTAGGCATGTTCGGCAATTTTTCGAACAAGTGGAAGGGATTCAATAGGTGCTGTAATTAAAAGATTCTGACCTTTCTGCAATCCAACACCTCTTTTAACAGCGAGGTTAGCAAGTTTATCAATTTTCTTTTCATTTATCTTAAATTCACTCATTTGTTAATACTCCCATATAAAGTGCTCACAGTTTTCTAACATGTAATCTGTTATTTGACTTAGAAACGTACCATGACTGACTAAAGCAATTGTATTACTGTTACTCTTATCAAGCCATAACTTAAATTTATCCAATCTATTTTTTATATCATTGAAATCTTCTTTAACAATTTTTTTTTCATTAATTTTATTATTATTATTCCACCAAAACTTATTTAAATTAGAAAAATCAAATGATTTGAATTCTTTTTTTAATTCTACTGGCTGTCTTCCTACATCACATGAGTGAAATAAGTGTTCACGAATTAAAGGTTCTATTATCGGTTTATTATCTGGAAATATTATTGAAAAAGTCTGAAGTGTCCTTGTTAAGGGAGAGCATATAAAAGTATCAAAATTTATATTTTCTAATACTCCTCTTGCTTTAAGTGCTTGATCTTCTCCTCTTTTAGTAATCTTGGCATCATAATAATAAGTTGGGTTATCTAAATCGACTGCTGCATTTGCTTCAGACTCAGCGTGTCTTATTAAGTATATTTTTTTCATTAATTTAATAAATAAATAAATTTAAACAGCTATTTTAAGTCGATAACTAGTTTTTTTTACTCTAGTTTTAAAGTAATTTTTATTATATTTATTAATGGTAGGTTTAGTATTAATTTGATTAATAATTTTAACCCCAGCTTTTTTGATGGCTGACATTTTTAGGGGATTATTAGTAATAATGTTTACATTTTTAATACTGAGCAAAGATAGTATTTTACTAGCTACATTAAAATCTCTTTCATCGTCTAAAAAACCAATATTATGATCTGCATCAATGGTATCCAATCCTCTTGACTGAAGAGAATAAGCCCTCATCTTATTTGCTAAACCAATTCCCCTACCTTCTTGATCGAGATAGAGAATTATTCCTCCATTATTTTTAGCCATATATGTAATAGAGTTATTTAGTTGTTCACCACAATCACATTTTAAAGAGTGAAAAATATCACCTGTGAAACAAGCTGAATGAATTCTTAAGTTAGCAGTTTTTTTAATTTTTGTTGGATTGATAATAATAGCCATGTGTTGCTGTGATCCAATATAAGATTTAAATATTTTAAAAGAACTATCTTCAACATAAGGTAAGGGAACATTTGCACTAGATACTAACTTAATACTATCTGATATATGTTTATTTTGATTAACCAAATCTGAGTATTTAAATTTTAACAAACCCATATCATATAATATATTATCAATATTATTATTGAGCCTAGTTTTAATTTTTTTAAAAATAAGAGAAGGAATTAATTTTGCATTTTTGGATAATTCTAAAGCATAGTTATGAAAGGATTTTGATTTATTTGAATTTATATTTTTTAAATTTAGGATATTATTTTTATCAGCAGGGTTTAAAAATAAATCTTGAAATTTGGTATGGTTAAAATTAGAGCTTACTTGAAAAAATATATTTGTATTTAATTTAATAGGAAGTAACTGTTTGGCTTTTTGCTTGGTAATTAACAGAAATGTTTCTTTTTCTTGAATTGTTTTAAATTGGTTAATAATGTTCTTTGTTGAGTGTTCAATGTTATAAAAAATCCAAAAATTACCTTTTTCTTCTAAGACAATTGGCCTTCCAGTTCTGAGTTCATTTATAGCTCTATCAATTAGAATTCCGGTATTTTTATTTAAACTCACGATTATGTATATATAAACAAATTTTATAAAACCAATGATCAATTCAAATAATATAGCAGTTTTACTTAATTATATAAAAAATAATAAAAAAATCAGTAATTTAAGTTTAAATATAACTAGAAATAGCATCAGTATTACGAAAGTTAAAAAAAATGCAGATTTAATTATTAGCAACAAAGATATAATAATTAATAAAAATATAGATTTAATTTTAAGGCAGTCTTGTGAAATAATTATTCCATTACTATTAAAAAATAATAATAATTTTATAGGTCAAATTGGCCAAAGTCTTGATGGAAAAATTGCTCTTAATAATGGTAGTTCCCATTATATAAACGAAAAAGAAAGTATAACCTATCTACATTGCTTGAGATCAATTAGTGACGGAGTATTAGTTGGTGTTAATACAATAATAAAAGACAATCCTTTATTAACAACAAGGAAAATTAAAGGTCCCAATCCTATCAGATTAATAATTGACCCAACTTTAAAATTAACAAATAAATATAAAATATTTAAGGATGATAATAAAAATATAATATTTACAAATTCATCTAAAGAAAAAAAATTTATTAATACTACTATAGTAAAGTTTCCAAAAAAAAATTTTACTCAAAATATTTATGATTATTTAGAAAAAACTTCCTTACAAACAATCCTAATTGAAGGAGGTCCAACAACTTTGTCACATTTTATTGAGCTTAAGTTATTAAATTATATGCAATTTATAATATCACCAACAATAATAGGCTCTGGAATTGACAGCGTAAAATTAAAACCAATTTCAGATTTAAAAAATGCTCTAAGGGCCAAAAATACAATATGCAAGTTAGGCAAAGAAATTATTGTAACTTTAGATTTTAATAGCTAAGAAATCTTTATTACTTACAGACAGTTTAGACTTATTCATAATTATATTATCTGTTCTAAATTCTAACCATTCTAAAAGATTAGTTTTATTATTTTTTTTAATAATTTTTTCACAGAACTCTAAAAACATTAACTGAAAATTTTTATTTTTTATATTAGTCCAATTTGATTTAAATAAATAAGTTTGATGAGTTTTAGAAAAATAATTTTTTATTATATCTGAGCACTCAGGTCCAACCGCCCTAGTCTTATTGTTTTTTTTACTTTTTTGATCATTATTAAATAATTCTAAAACATTTCTATCAAATTTATGTTCGGGAAAAAATTTAAAATAGCCATCATAATTAATAGAAAAATATACTAATTTTGTATTCTTATTTTTTTGATAAAATTTTTTGAACCAATCATGAGGCATAATATCCAAAAAAGCAGATCCAGTAACTAAGTCATAATTAGTAAAATTATGTTTCTGAATATTTTTTATTATATCATCATTTTTAAGTTTAATTATTTTTATCTTTTTATTGATATTTATATTTTTCTTAGCTTCACTCAAAGAGCTTTTAGAAATATCCATTAAAGTCCAAGATTGGTTTTTATATTTAATTTTTTTTGATAAGTATCTGAAATTTGAACCTGTACCTGTACCTAAATCTATAATTTTAATCTGATCATGATTTTTTAAGGAATTATTAATTTTCTTAATAATAGATTTGTTTTTAGATAAGTTATCTATTTTTTCTCTTTCAAACAACCAGGAGTTCTCAAATTTATGCATTATTAATAACCTTTATAAATAATTTAGCTGATTGATTATTAGTTAAATATTTTTTGTTTTTAATATTTTTTTTTAAAATTTTATATTTGTTATTATTAAAGCAATTATTATTAATTAAATCTTTAAGTGTATCTTTATTATGATTATCAAAATATAAAACACCAGCTTTGCCAATAGTCTTTTCGATTGTGGAAGTTTTAAAAGAAATAATTGGTAAATTTGATATTGTTGCATTAGCTAGGGCCATTCCAAAACCCTCGTATTCACTAGCAGAAATATAATAATCACAATTAGAATATAATTTTTCTAATTTTGATTGAGCAATCTTGCCATGCAAGATAATTTTATTTTGAAGTTTATTGTGATTAATCAATTTTTTAATTTTATTACTATATTTACTTTCCCTAGACGCATCACCTATAATGTGCAGTTGAATATCAGTTATATTTTTAATTTCTTGAATAAGGTAATCATATTTTTTTCTTTCAATAATGCTACCACAAGTTAATAATTTTATTTTAGAACTATTATGTTTTTTATATTTTTTAAATTTTTCAATACCTGGTTCAACTATTGATATTTTACGAGATTTAATTTTAAATTTTTTTGATATAAGTTTTTTTGTACTATGCGAAGTAACAATAAAATAATCTATTTTTTTATAAATTTTAATGGCTTTTTTTAAGAATTCTTGACTTTTTTTACCTTTAAATTCTAAATATAAAGGATGATGTATTAGGGCAATTATTTTAAACCTATCAAATATATTTGCAGAGGGATCAAGGCCCTCTAAAACTAATCCATCAAAGATCAGTACATTATCTGGTTTAATATTATTAGTTAATTTATTTAAGTTTTTTAAATCTCGAATATTAGGCTCAGGATAATTTGAGGATAATTCTATAAAATTTATTGGAAATTTATTTTTTTTTGAGAATTTTAAAATATTATTTTCATAAATATAACCACCTGTTTTTTGATTTATATTACCAGGATAAAAAAAAGTAAATTTTTGTAATTTATTTTTCAATATTTTGCTCAAAAGATGCCCAGGCAACATTTGATTCTGTTAATGTTATTTTCAATTTATTTAGTGACTGATAATCATTATAATAGTTGTTTTTTAATTTTGAGCATATTCTATCATAAATATCTTTCGCTAAAAATTCAGTAGAGGTAATAATACCTTTAAATTCCTCAACTTCATCAAGATTTTTGTAACTATAAAATTTTAAAACATCTGATAAGATATCTGTTACGACCCCTAAGTCCATTATGATATTATACTGATTTACATTTTCAGCGAAAAACTCTGCATCAACCACATACGTTGCGCCATGCATATTTTGAGCTGGTCCAAAAACCTCTCCAGGGAGGGAATGGGCAATGAGTATATTATTTCTTACAGTAATTGAGTACATTTAGTATTTAATTCCGTGCATTATAATATTTTCGTTATTTAGTATAGAAATATAATCCTTCTCTAAATTTTCAAACTTACTATTACTGTTTACTAGCGACATAATCAAATCGTTAGATAGAGCATCTATAGCTATTTTCAATCTAGTTTTATAATTATGTTTTTTTTTCATATGAGCTGGTATGTTTGATACTTGTGATGAAATAATTTTTAATCTTTTGGAATGAAATTCATTACCCAAGCTTAGCTTCCCCATTTTATCACCATACCAACTTGCCTCTATAATCTTTCCATCTAAATTAAGCTTAGCGAAAGAGTTATTTAATACATTATAACTTGAAGTTGTATTAATTATGCAATCTAAATTATCAGCCTTTGTATAATTAATAAAATTAAGCTTAAGTTTTTTTGCTATTTTTTTCTTATTTATATTTAAGTCTGTTACATATAAATTTTTATAACCCTTTAATGTAAAATAATAGGCAGTAAGTAAACCAACTGATCCTAATCCAATAATTAGTATTTTATCTTTTTTATTAGACTGAGAGTCCCAAAATATATTGACCGCTGTTTCCATATTCGCAGTTAATAAATACTTCTTAACCTTATTGTTTTTAATAAAATTTATATTTTTAATGCTAATTTCAAAAATTGTTTGATGTGGTGATAGAGTAAATATAGTTTTACCTATAATAGATGAAGGACCGTCTATGATCTGACCAACATTTATATAACCATATTTTATAGGAAAATTAAAATCACCTTGCTGAAATGGGCATCGCATAATACTAAATTGACTTTTGTGAACTTTACCATTTGCCACTAATCTTTCTGTGCCCTTACTGATACCTGAATATAAGGTTTTAACTAAAACAGATTTATTGTTTTTCTTATATTTAATATCGTTAAATAAAATTTTTGGTTTATTTTTTTTTACAAGCCAGAAAGATTGAGATTTCATATGATTAATATAAATGTATAATAATAAAATGCTAACAAAGTTTTGGAATAATCTTACAACACAAGAAATTAGTAAATTATCAAGAAATACTATTATTATTGCCCCCTTCTCTGCAATTGAACAGCATGGCTCTCATCTACCTCTTAATACTGATAAGATAATTCTTGATAAATTAATTGATAAATTTTGTGAGGAAAATAAAAAAAATAAAGATTTTGTTATTTTACCAAATCTTTGTATTGGCTCATCATCAGAACACAATAATTTTCAAGGCACCTTAAGTGTCGATTCAGTAAATTATATTAACTTTTGCTTAAACTATTTAGAGTCAGTTTTTTCGCAAAAATTTAAAAAATTTATTTTTTTGAATAGTCATGGGGGTCAAATAAGTCATTTAGACATAATAGCTAAAGAATTAAAAAATAAATTCAAAAGCTCAAAAATTATAAAAGCTAATTATTTTTTATTTGATGGATTTAATAAAATTGTTTCTCAAAATGAATTACTTCATGGATATCATGGAGGTGAGTTTGAAACATCTCTTATGCTTTATTTAGCAAATGAATTAGTAAGAAAAGATAAAATAACAAAACATAAACTTTCTCCTGATTACAATAATAAAAGATTAATAGGATTTGAAAAAAATATTAAATTACAATGGAGCACTGAAGATATAAATAAAAATGGTATTATTGGAAATCCGGCAAATGCAAGTTCAAAAAAAGGTGAAGAACTAACAATTATTGTTACATCAACACTTAAAAAAATAATAATAGAGCTAAAACTACTTTAGATTTCTAAAATTAATAATAATAAATAAACTATTAACAAGTGCACCAAGTAAAAAAATAAAAGCATTTAATGTAATTGACTCAATAGTTGTCTCTCCAGGACTATCAGTAAAAATATATCTTAAAAAGTTTAATAAAATTAAAACTTGAATTAACAAAATTGATAAAAATAATGGCAATTGACCATTAATATTATTTTTCCACACATAAATTATAGAGATTGATAATGATAAAAATATTATACCAATAATTTCACTTAAACCAGCTACAGCATGATTAAAAATACCTAAATTATTTAGAGCAAACTCATCGGTATAAACAAGTAATTGAATTGCATAATACAAAAGAAAAAAAATATTTAATAAGAGCAAAAAATTATTAGTTTTTTTCATTTAATTTGAATGAATTTAATCAAATATTGACTATATATTTAATTATGATGATTAAAATTATAAAATATTGTTTAATCATTTTGTTATTTAACATATTCAGTATTAAACAAACAATGTCATACGAAGAACCTAAATATAAAACTATTAAAACTACTGATGTCTACGAAATTAGAGAGTATGGTGATCGTTTAGCTGTAGAGATAGAGTATTCAAATGAAGACAGTGGTTTTAGATATCTATTTAATTACATTTCAGGAGAAAATAAAAGTTCTGAAAAAGTAAAGATGACTGTACCAGTTACGCAATCAGTAAAAATAAATATGACTACACCAGTAACTCAATCGAGCCAAGGTGGAAAAATGAAAATGCAATTTTTTTTACCATCAAAATTTACATTAAAAAATGCACCACAGCCAACTAATGAAAGGGTAAATTTAATTATAATAAAAGGTGGAGTTTATGCTGTTATTTCATATTCAGGCAGATTAACAAATCGAAACTATTCCAAGCATTATGAAAAAATAATAAAACAGCTAAATAAAGATAATATTGAATTTATAGAACCAGCTATTAGAGCAACTTTTAATGGACCTTTCACATTACCAATTTTTAGAAGAAATGAAATTATGATAAAAATTAATTATAATGAAATTAATTAATATTCGATTTAATAAAAAAAATCTTTCCAGTAAAATTAACAAGAAATCTCTAAATTGGGCAATTAATTATTTAAAAAAAAAGATTTATAAAAGTAATTATATTAATCACACACAGACGACTTTAAATATAGTTGAGTGCATTATAATTGATAAATGCTCACCTATAATAGATAAATATAAAAAATTAGTTAAATTTAATAATAAAAA
>ERZ802819.2240-NODE-2240-length-11026-cov-16.1634_pt1 | contig 11026 bp, 7 predicted proteins | sample MGYA00345647_ERZ802819 | MGnify/ENA primary metagenome ERZ802819 (study PRJEB30503, sample SAMEA104212355) | marine metagenome | biome: Westerlies Biome; feature: [SRF] surface water layer (ENVO:00010504) within the epipelagic zone...; material: water... | reverse complement strand
CGATTCTGTCGGGATTAACCTCGGGTTGCTTCTCCAGGAAAGTAATCGCCCGCCGACCCGCCATCGAAAGGAGTATCCAGTTGGAGTTGCGGGGACTGGGAATCGGGTCGATTGAAAATTCATCGGGTTGCAGGTTTACCTTCCATCCTTTGCGTAAGGCTTTGGAGTAGAATCTCGGGCCTTGGGTAGGATCCACTTTTCCCCAGTCGGTATTGGTATCAATATCCTCTTTTACGGGTCGTCCGAGCCAATTGATATCGATGTTGGCAAATCCTTGTTTTGCAAAATAAACGCTTCGATTTTTTTCGGCACGTTGTCCGCCACCGTGAGACCAAACGAATGCCGGATATTTACCTGGTTTGTTGGGAAACGAGTAGTAAGCAGACACGCGGGAATTCGCCCCCTTAAACCGACCGACCTTGTAGGTCAGATAACGGGTGGTGACTTCATCGGTTTTCCATTCTTCAATGATTTTCACCTCGAGATCTTCAGCCCGGGCATCATATCCTTGCCAAAGTTCGAGTGCTGACTTCGGGAGTTTAGCCGGGTCACTGATCGGCATAAAAGTGTCCTTGGCTGACAAATGACTGATAAAACAGAGTAGGAGGATGAATTTTTTCATAGGCAGAATTTTTAAAAATTAGATTTCATAACCGAACGACCGAACTGGGTCGACAGGAAATCTGAAATCAAAGAAAGATTATTTGCGGGCGAACGCGTCGCTGGCGGCAATTTTAATAATCAGATCACGAAAGCCGAAATTATCTTTAATTATGGAATCGGCAATGGATTTGGCTTCGTTTTTATCCCGTAGAGTAAGGACTCTGCCGGTGGCATAGGTCATGAGTTTTTCTGCAAGATTTTGAGCCAGTAGGTTTTTCTTAGCCAGGAGTACTTTTTTGAGTGTTCTGGGACCATGAATCTTTTCACCGGAAGTAAGAACAGCGCTCCCGTCAATAGGTTTGGATGGAAAAAGCTTAGTGCTTTGAGTTGAGTTTTTCCAAAAGCGGGAACGATAGTAGGTTGGCCGATACCCACCAACCGGGTCAAAATATTCAAGGGGGAAACCATAGGGATCAATCTTGGCATGACAATCCGCGCATGCCTGAACCGAGCGGTGCTTTTCCAGAAGTTGTTTCACGGTCTGAGCACCCCGAACATCCGGGTTAATCGGTTCGACATCAGGGGGAGGAGGTGAAGGAGGAGTCCCAAGCAAGCTTTCAAGTACCCAAATGCCCCGAATAACCGGTGATGTATCGACTCCGTTTGCAGTGAGAGTAAGAATGCTTGCCTGACCAAGCAGACCTCCCCGCAAACTGTTTTCCGGAAAGGAGACCTTGCGGAAATGAACTCCCTCGACTCCATCAATTCCGTAATGTCGTGCGAGGTCCTGATTGATGAAGCTGTAATCGGAATCAACAAAGTCGGAGAGTGGGATGTTTTCCAGTACGGCATGGCTTAGAAACTGATGGGTCTCTTCAAGCATGGCTTCCTTTAATCCATAGCGGTAATATTCATGGAACTTGAGCGATGCAGGGGGCATCGTGCCGAGTTTGTCGAGACGGAGCCAGGATTCCGCAAATCCATGAATAAATGATTCACTTCGGGGATCCTGCAGTAGACGTGTGACTTGTTGTTTAAGGTAAGCTCGGTCCCCCAGTTTATATTCCTTGGCCTGCAGAAAAAGTTCATTGTCGGGCAAGGAGGACCACATGAAATGCGAAAGTCGGTTTGCGATCTCAAAAGAAGACAAATGATCAGATTCACTGCTTTCTTCTTTTAAATAAAGGAAATCAGGTGAGACCAGTATTGCCTTGAGTGCCAGAAAAAAGGCATCTTCTCGGTTTCGACCAAGTTTTTTACGCGCTCTTTCTTCAATTTCCAAATAGGGTGTAATTTCAGATTTGCTCACCGGTCGGCGAAAAGCCCGTCGGGCAAAGCGAGAAAATACAACTTCAAGATCGATTTTAGAAAGGTCCCGTTCACCATCCAGGAAAACCTGTTGGGCTTTACTTTTGTAGGTAATTGGAAGTGGGCCATTGATGCGAAGTTCATGCAATCTGACGACTGGACCTTTCCATACATCTGAAACAACGCGACCCGGCACCAGGTCCTTTCCCACGATATGCCAGGCATGAGAACCTTCTTTTCCACGGAATTCGATGTCCGTATGATATTTCTTACAAATGTCCCGCATCCAATAGTCTGAAGGGCCCGGTCCGTTATCCCAGTTAAGAAAAGGAACATCCCTTTTATCCATCCATACGGTTACATCAAATTTTTTAGGTTGGTGATCCGCTAAATCCCAGAGTCCTATTTTTGATCTTGATTTGATCGAGTCCGAGCCCATTCCCTTACTGCCCCTGGATACAAATAAGGAGAGCTGCATAGGAGCTTTGAGGTTGGTGGGGATCATCGCAGAATCGTAGGGATGCGTTAATCGACGAACAGCTTCGGCCGTTATACTGATTTTATAATACCCGGAAGTTTGTATACCCTTGGTTCTTTTATACCAGTCGTGCGGAAAAGTTCCTAAGTCAAAATGATCAGATATTTGTTTTTTCCCCGCTGCAAAATCAAGGTATTGATTGGGTTTATAAACCCGGTACATCCAGGGAGTTTTATCCTGTCTGCTGGGATAGCCCCAATCTTTAGGCTTAATCGTTTCACTTTTAAAGGGCGTGATTTCGTCAAAACGGAACGCCATGCGAAGATAACGATCCGCAGATTCAAGATAAGCATTTAAATGTTGATCGGAAAGATTGAGTGCATCTCCAACATTGGTAAATCCATGATCATTCTCATCGGTTGGGAAATCCTCTGTGAAATCAAAAGGTAAATCATGTAAACCCAGCAGATCGCGCATCGTATTTCGGTACTCTCTGCGATTGAGTCTACGTAAAACGGTTTGGTTGGGGCCTTTTTCCTTTTCCCATTCAACAAGGGTTTGGGTAAGCCAGGCAATGGTCTGTTTGATTTCTTCTGTTTTGGGTTGTTTGACTTCCTTTTTCTTGGGAGGCATTTCACCCAGGTTGAGCTGGTCGAGGATGTCGTGAAGTAGGTTGACTTTATCTTCGTCCCCTAAATCGATCATCTGTTTACCCGATAATTCCTTCGAAAGCTGGTGAAAAGTACGATCTCCTTTCTCTTCCTCAGAACCATGGCATTTAATGCAATAATTCTGGGTAAATTGAAAAACTTTCTGATCGAATTCTACGACTCTTGAAAAGGCATGGTTTATTCCCATTAGAAAAAGTACAGCGAATCCAAAAATGGATGAATGCAAAATCTTTTCCATTTGCAGAAACTAGGTGATTTTTTCGAGGCCGGTAAGGGTTCCGGATGAGGTGTTGAATTGATCCACATCCATACCAAAATTCTGTAACATGGAAAGATATAGATTACAAAGAGGGGTGGATTGTTTTCCGTCACGTGCAAAATGCATGTGTCCACCGTGCTTGAAACCACCACCGGAAAGCAGAATGGGGAGGTCTCGATTACTGTGGGAATTTGCGTTGCTCATTCCACTTCCAAGAAGAGACATCGTGCTGTCCAGTAAACTTGCACCGTTAGGTTCTTTTACATCCTTAAGTTTTTTGAGAAATCGCGCAAATTGATCGACATGAAAAGTTTCAATAATGGAAAGTTCATCAATGGCATCCTGAACCTGTCCATGATGAGAAAGGGTATGGTATCCCTGTGAAACTCCGGATAATCCACCATTTTCTTTTCCTAAATTAGTAAATGCCAGACTGATAACCCGGGTTGAATCGGTTTGAAGGGCAAGAGCCATCAGATCGTAAAAAAGGGGGGTTCGATCCTTGAGGGTTAGTGAATCCACACCCTGAGGCAGGACATAATCCGTATTTGGTTTTTCCTTATCGAGCCAGAGAGTGGATTGTTCAATGCGTTTTTCGAATTCGCGAACGGAGGTGAAATATTGGTCCAGTTTTTCGGTGTCTGCATAACCTAAGCTTTTTTTAAAACGATCTGCCTGGTTTTTCGCAAGATCAAGAATGGAGCGTTTATCAATTAAAGCTCTTTCTGTTTGATTGCGTGTTGAGCTGTTCTCTTTTCTAAAAAGCATTTGATAAAGTTTTTCCAAACTACGGATGGGTTGGATATTGTTTCCATTACTCGTCCATGAAAGGGTATGTTCATTCCCGCGGTCGGCATCTAGTGTAAGAGAAGGGTACCTTGTTTTCTCTCCGGTAAAGTCGGCTGCTTTTTGATCCAGGGAAATATTGGCTTCGGCATATCCTTTCGAATGGTTGGTTGGAATCCCCGAGAGGAAAAACTTGGTTGCGTTATGACCGCCACTGAGGTTGTGATCCAAGCCGGAGAATACCGTGTAATCCTCCCGCAACGATTCAAGTGGCTTCAGGAGCAAGGGTGATTGAAATTGCTTGCCGGTCTCGATGGGATGGAAGTTTTCGGGTACAAAGCCGTAAAAAATTCCGGTTGCCGTTATTCGTTTTGGTGAGACAAGAGAGGCGGATTCTGCGTTTGCCTCGAGAAGGGGGAGGGCAATCATAGATCCACCCAATCCTTGCAGGAATCGTCTGCGGGCAATTTGTCTTTTAATAAGCATTTGCTTAAAATACTATGCAAAAATCACTTAAAAACCAAGGCTACATTAGCATTTAACTAAAGAAAAGAAGCACTGGAAAGCCTTCGAAAGTATTACTTAAATAGGGGTTCTACCATGTTTCCATTGATCTTTTCCCAACCGGCATACAATAAATCAAATTGTTCAGGCATTTCCTTAGATAAGTCTTTGGTCTCAGAGGGATCCTTGGCTAAATCATAAAGTTCCCATTTTTTGGGTGTTTGCCTGAGGATTTTCATGTCGCCCACGCGGAAGGCCGCTTTATGGCTCTGCCTCCAATACAGCCACTCGTGCGGATCTTCCTTGTACTTTCCTGTGAGGTAGGGAAGAAGGTCATAAGATTCAATGTATTCACCTTTGGGTTTAGATACCCCTGCAGCTGCATGAATGGTGGCAAAAATATCCGTACTCAGTACGGGCCGATCATAGGTTTTTCCAGCAGGCACCTTGCCGGGCCACTGAAAGAGGAAGGGTACACGAATGCCGCCTTCATACATTTGTCCCTTTCCGCCCCGTAAAGGGAGGTTGCTACTGGTTAGTTCCTTGGTCGGTCCACCATTGTCGCTCAGGAAAAATACAAGTGTGTCGTTTTCTAAATCTTCTTTTTCTATTTTTTTCATAATATCACCCACACTATCATCAAGGTTTGAAAGCATAGCTGCGAAGATTCGCCTTTGGATATCCTCAATGTGTTTGAACTTTTTCATATACTTATCGGCAGCCTGGAGTGGACTGTGCACGGCGTTGTAGGACACGAATAAGAAGAAAGGTTTGTCCGCATGCCGGTCAATGAAGTCAACGGATTCGCGGGTAATGGCATCGGTGAAGTATTCCTCCTCCCGTACCGGTTGACTTCCGCGTACGATCGGATTGTTGGCATCGTAGTCGGGCTCGTTACCCAAGTGGGTGGAGTAGATTACCTTGCCAAAAGTTCTGATTCCTGCTCCACCGCCCGGAAGTACTTTCCTTCTTAACCAGGTGGTCGTTCCTTTCCATGGTTCGGGAACGAAGTAATGTCCTTCGTGAGTAAACCCAAAAAACTCATCAAATCCACGACGGAATGGATGATAGGGAGCGGTTCCTCCAAGATGCCATTTTCCAATCAAACCATTTACATAGCCTGCCAGTTGGAGGGAGTCGGCAATCGTTTTTTGAGACAGAGGGAGTCCGAAGCCAGGTTCCTCATTTTTGGCACCTGTGGGATTGAATTCATGCCCGAAGCGGGTTCCGTATTTTCCGGTTATCAGACCGGCTCGGGAGGGGCTACAGTTAGGTGCAGTCACATAGCCTTGAGTGAAGCGCACTCCGTTTTTGGCTATTCCGTCTATATGAGGTGTGGGGATCTCATCATTTCCCTGGCACCCAAGTTCTCCATAGCCTAAATCATCTGCCAGAAGAATGATGAGGTTGGGCATTTGGAAAATCCGATCCTTCGCGTAAGAAACAGGTTTTAAAATAAAAAAGGGAAGAAATAAGGCGAAGAGGAATCTTTTTAATCTCATGTAATTAAAATGTCTTAGTATTTAACTTCTTACAATGGTGTAGTTATTTAAGCTTGTTTAATTTATTTTTAACTTAATTTAGATCAATTAAAACTCTCATTATGAGTTCAAAAAATATTACTGATTAGAGACTAATGAAAATGATGATACTTTAATATCTTGACATTTTGACATCATTATATAAATGTTAATTTATGCCTTCTAAACCCCGCAACAAGAAGTCAAAGCGCAAAAACACATCTTTGCGTCTTGAGGAATCAGTCTTAAAAAAACTGAAGATTTATGCGGTGAAAAAGGATACAAGCGTTCAGCAAATTATCGAGGATCTCGTGGTGGGACTCCTCAAAAACAAAAAATAATTATGCTTAAAATACAAAATAATGAAGGAAGATTGGCAAGCGTTCGGAATGATGATTATCAAGTGGGAGTTTTTGCCTACACTATATCAGGTAAGGTCGTTTTGGTGACAAGTCGCAAGGGACATTCATGGATATTACCGAAAGGGAATCGTGCGAAAAAACGATCCGATCGATTACAGGCAAAGAGGGAAGCTTTTGAAGAGGCAGGTCTTCAGGGTTCGTTAAATTATAAATATTATGATTTTAATTCCTTTGATAAACCTAAAAATCTTAGGATCTATTCGATGAAAGTGAGGACGATCCTCAATGATTTCCCAGAAAAGAGTGAGCGAAGTCGTATCGTAACCACTTTCGATCGGGCTGAAAAGATGGTCAAGCAAGAGTACTTGGAGATAATTCAAGAATTACGAAAGAGAATAATCTAAAAAACTTACGGTCTCGCTGGTGTCCTTTGATCGATCCAACCAGATAGTTCACGGACTGAGTCGTGCAACCCGGATCGTTCGGTGAATTTTTCCCCGAAAAAGCCCTGCTTTATTCCAGTATTTCCAAATCCTCGCCCAGAATCCAAAGGGTTACACCAAAATGAACCAACAATATAACCGGTATCGAATGCTTGCTTGATGTATTGAGCATAGGCTTTACCACCGGCAATTGAATTGGGTTCCGGTTTCCATCCGCTAATATTTTTATCCCCGTCTAAAAAGCGCACGGCAAAGTCACAGATCAGGATGGGTTTACCACTAAGCTTGTGAATCTCCTCGAACTTTTCCTTGGGGAAATGGGACTGAAAAGGCGGTTGGATGGCAATGGCATCGACATAAGGTAGCATTTCCTCGAAGACTTCGGGTACGAGGGTATTAAAAGCAAAACGTTCCCCAAAGACCAAGTGATCTGGAGTGTATTTTCGCTGGGTTGTACCTACGATTCGGAAATATTCTCTGGCGATCAACCGAAGGAAAGCGAGGTCCTGAATTTTTCCGGTTTCTCCTTTCCAGGAAGAAAGAAACTTACGGTAAGCCTTCTGGCCATGTGAATCATCAGGAAGCTTGCGGATATAGTCGACCCAGTTTTTACCCGAAGGGTTTTCCAACGGCCACGAACCCAAGTCGGTCCAACAATAGCCTATGGTGTTTGGATTATTCCGACTGCGGAGACAAAAAAACTTAATGCCACTAATGAGTTTCGCTTGTTCTTTGGGATCAAAGATGTCGATAAATCGAACGGCACCTTTTTCGCGATAGTAGGACATGGGTACCAAGTGATTCCAACTTTCCACGAAAGGCATGTCGTTGCGCAAACCTTCCGGGCAACCGTATCCATAAGCATTAAACCCAATCTCTTTGCAGGCTTTAGAGAATTTATTTAATTCCTGTTGGCCTTTTAGGTTACGGGCGTGAGTAATTCCATGGGCGAAAAATAATTTGCCATCAGGCTTGGCCAGCCAGTACCTGCCTTTTATTTGTTCGATTACGATTGGGTTGGACTCTTGCCCCGTTAATTTCAAGCAAACAAAGCCCAATAAAAAAAGAAATTTTTTTTTAATATGCATTTGATTTCTATCCTGACTCCTTTCTTGGAGCACAGGGTTTTCCATCCAGGTATTCCTGAAGTAAAGCCTTCATCCTTTTTGCACGATCGGAATACTTGTTGTAAAGATTTTTGGACTGACGCGGATCATTTTTCAGGTTGAAAAGTAGACCGCTATGATCGGTTCCATAAGGCTCTAATCCGAAATAGTCCAGGTAGTCCTTCTTTTCCTTTCTGGCGGCCCCGGTTGGTGCATCAATGAGCACCCAGTCTCCTTGCCGAAGAGCGAATTTCTTGGGCGAAGTATTTTGGACGGTGGCAACTCGTAAAGGTTTCGAATATTTCTTACTTTCTAGTACAGGTAGAAGGTTGTAACTGTCGATCGCTTCTTTTTCCCCTAGGGGGTAATTAATAATCTTCGCAAAGGTTGCGGCTAGGTCGACTTGGCTTACAACCTCATCTGATTGGAGACCTTTCTTGATTCTGCTAGGCCATTTAACAATGAATGGAACCCTGTGCCCCCCCTCATAGATATCCCGTTTCACTCCGCGGTACTTTCCTGAACTCCATTGTTCGAATTCCTCCAACCTTTCAAAGGCGTGGGTTTCCGGTCCGTTATCCGCAGAGAAAACGACGAGCGTATTATCAGCGAAACCGTTTTTCTTAAGTGCATTAAGCACTTTTCCGACCATGGCATCGGTTTCGATAACGAAGTCGCCATAGAACCCAGCCTTCGATTTCCCGTGATATTCTTTGTTGGGGACGATCGGGTAGTGCGGCGAATTGAAAGCAAGATAGGCAAAAAAGGGTTTATCTTTTTTTTGTTTGGAAATCCATTCCACTGTCTTCTTAGTGATGATAGGCAGGATGTCGTATGGGTTCCAGGTTTCAGCCATGGGTCCTTTTCGAAAAGAGCCTCCACCCGCAAGGGGCGTAGATTTAATAACTGGTTTGGTGGGAATGGTAACGAATCGATCTCCCTCGATCCAGCAGTAGGGTGGGAAATTGATGGTCCCGTCCCCAAAGTAATAATCAAAGCCCTGATCAAGAGGTCCGTCCGGAAATCGTTTGGTCCAATCATAGGACTCGGCACGGGGATCCCCTTTTTGGGTGCCTGGTTTCCGGATGGCATCGAAGTCCCAACCAAGGTGCCACTTGCCAAAACAGCCCGTGGTGTAGCCCTTTTGCTTGAACATTTTTGCGATGGTGAAGTCATCGGGTTCAAAGACGGTACCACCGAAGGCACCGACGATCCCATGAAAGCGTCGCCAGTGATGTTGCCCGGTGAGAAGTGCAAACCGGCTGGGTGTGCAAATGCCCGATGAACTATGCCCATCGGTGAAAGTCATACCCTGCGATGCCAACTTGTCCAAATGTGGTGTCTGAATCTTGGCCTTTGGGTTGCCATAGGATACATCGGCCACTCCCATATCATCGGCATAAAGGATCACGATATTTGGTTTTTCAATCTCGGAAAAAAGATTGGAAAATAAAGCCACCAGAAGGATCAGGTATTTAAGTTTCATATTTTTATTCAGGTCTTTTTTTACACTCTTCGTTCCAGTCCTCCCACATTTGAGAAAGCTCAGCGGTCTTCATTGGTCTTTCTTTGGCCAGGTTATTTGTCTCGGTCGGGTCTGCCTTGAGGTCATAGAGTTCCCACACTTTTCCCGCACGAACCACTTTGAGATCTCCTTGGCGAACGGCATTGGCGCGGTTGAATCGCCAGAAGATTTCCTTGTGGGGTTTCCTTTCATCACCTTTAAAGATTGGAAGCAGGGACTTACCGACGGGAGGTTTGGTCTTCTTACCTTGGATTTGCTTGGGATACTTCGCTCCGGTGATATCCCGGAAGGTCGCAGATATATCAATGATGTGGCCGACCTGATTGGTCATGCCCGGTTTGATTACGCCCGGCCAGTGAGCAATGAAGGGTGTACGGATGCCTCCTTCGTAGTCAGTTGACTTGAATTTACGGTAGGGTGTATTGCTGGCGTTGGCCCAGCCAACCGAAACGGTACGATAGCTCTCGACCGGTCCGGGAGGAATATCCGGGGTGGTGTTGGGTTGCTCGGAGCAGGCACCATTATCGGTTAGGAACATGATCAGGGTATTGTCCCACTCGCCCAGTTCCTTGACCTTGGCGAAAAGACGGCCGAGGTTCTGGTCGACCCGGTCGATCATGGCGGCATAGACCGCCATCTTAAGATCCTCGGCATCCTGTTGTTCGTCGGAAAGATCGTCCCATGCCTTGGAGGCACGCGGGGTGAGCTTGTGGTCCGGGCCGATGATGCCCATCTTGTTCATCCGCTTGAAGCGTTGCTTACGGATCTCGTCCCAGCCGATCTTGTATTTCCCCCGGTACTTAGCGATATCCTCCGGCCAAGCATGAAGAGGGTAGTGGGGTGCCGTGTAGGGTAGGTAGAGAACAAAGGGTTTGTCCTCGTTCCTGTACTCGTCGAGACGGTCGATGGCGTAACTGGTGAAGGCGTCGGTGTGGTAGAATTTCTTGTCCGGGTTGGTGTAGCCCATGATCACTTTGTCTTCAATGGCCCAACGACGTAAGGATTTTCGTTTTCTTCCCGGAAGGCCCTCCCCTGGACGAGCGTTGATGCCGGGATTAAAGAAGTTGCTGCATCCATCGGCCAATCCGTAGTAGCGGTCAAAACCTCGGGTTGTAGGAAGGGGTACCTGGTGCCACTTTCCTGAGATCAGGGTACGATAACCAATGGGTCGGAGCACTTCTCCAAAAGTAGCCCCGTGCTCCATATTGTTATCCCCAATCGAGTACGCGTAGTTGCCGGTGAGAAGTTCGGCCCGGGTGGTGTGGCATTTGGCGGTGTTGTAGAACTGCGTGAACCGCAAACCGTTTTTAGCCAATTGGTCGAGATTGGGGGTCTTGACCTCCCCGCCGTAACAACCGATGTCGGAATAGCCCATGTCGTCGACCATGACGAGAATGAAGTTGGGCCTTGTCCGGTTAGGTTTTGAGTTGGCTAGAGATGTCGCAAAGGATAGAGAGAGGA
>ERZ802819.2231-NODE-2231-length-11062-cov-11.3759_pt1 | contig 11062 bp, 7 predicted proteins | sample MGYA00345647_ERZ802819 | MGnify/ENA primary metagenome ERZ802819 (study PRJEB30503, sample SAMEA104212355) | marine metagenome | biome: Westerlies Biome; feature: [SRF] surface water layer (ENVO:00010504) within the epipelagic zone...; material: water... | reverse complement strand
CAGAGATCGATGGAAAGTTCTGGAAATTGCTGCATCAGTTTCAACCATTTGGCCCAGCAAATACGAAACCCTTGTTTACCAGTAAGGGGTTAAGCGCGGTTGGAGTACCGACCATAGTTGGGAATGGGCACTTGAAACTTCGACTAAAGCAGGAAGGCTCTCCCACTTTTGATGCGATTGGGTTCAATATGCATGATTTAATGCCCATAGTGAGGGACGGAAAACCCTTTGACATTGCCTATGAGCTGGAAGAAAACACCTGGAATGGCAACACCTCCATACAGATTCATTTGCGGGATATTAAGGAATCTTAGGCTTGTGTATTGTTTCTCCAAGCTAAAGGGTGTATATTTGCCATCCTTTCGGTTGGGACTGTAGCTCAGTTGGTAGAGCAACGGACTGAAAATCCGTGTGTCGGCGGTTCAATTCCGCCCGGTCCCACCATCGTAAAACCCTGTTTGTCAGTAACTTATTGACTCTCAGGGTTTTATTGTTTGAGGGTAATGAGGAAAATTGGGACAACCGTGGGACAACCTGAAAATGCCATGAAATCTATCCATAACGTGTTGCCCCAATATCACTCTTCAGCATAACTATCGGTTATCATTCTTTCCAAATAATACCCAACCACGCACATGAAAAACACCCTTAAAAGTACATAAACTACATCATCCTGTGTAAAGAGTACGTAGACAGAAAGTAGTATGGTAAAGCAGATCCATCGTATTTTTTGAGATCGGATAAAAAAATCTCTCATTGCAGCACCTTATTTTTGATGAAAACGATCACCTTTCCTGAAATAAGGTACATATCCGTACTTATCCTACCGCCTACACCGTCACCTAAACTCAGATCTATTATCGCTTCGCCCCCTTCTTGTCTTACTTTGTCTTTAATTTCTTTGAGCATCTTCTCTATTTCACAGCTACATCCTTCCACAGAAATTTCACCAATGATTTTATATTCATCACTATTTAATTGTTCTTGGTTGTACACCTTCACCTCAAAGTTTTCGTCTTTAGGTACTTGCGAACTATTGTCATACGGGATATAAGTGGGGGTGATACACCCATATAAAGTTATTATGCTGGTAAGTAGAAATATTTTAGTGTGTGGTTGAATCACAGGATTCATTGTATTAATAGAGAAAATGATTTACCATTTAGCAATCTATATCTTTACTTAACATAGGTCAAATTATGATATATGTTATTATCGGTGTTAGCCTAATTTTTGGATCCTTAGCGTTCATTCTGACTAAAGATAATGCGCAATACTTATTAGCTGACTATAATACAATGTCTAAAGAGCAAAGAGAGCAAATCGATATAGAGGCTTATCTTAAGATGTTTAAGCAGGCTCACATAACATTAGCTATTAGCACCTTAGTGCTGGGTGTAGTTACTCTGTTATGGTTTGGAGATCGATCGGCAGCACTTTTTATATCGATATACCCTTTACTTTTTTATGGCTATTTTTTCTTCAAGATGTACCCATTGTTCAAACAAAAAAAGCTTAAATAGTCAAAGCACTAATTTTTTTCTACGTAGTCTTGACCAAAAGCCACATATATGATAGTATGAATCAGGTCCAACTCATCAAAATGTTACCGAACCCATATTGAACCCGTATTGAACACATACTGAATACATGCCGAACCTTCATAAAACTTTAACCGAACCCATTAACCGATTAGCTAATTTCATGTCAAACCATATCGCGATTCTAAAAAAACAGCTTCTTTTTAGTTTGAGCTTTTTATTCGTTGTTTCTATCTCCTTTTCAATTGTGGCTCAAAATACATCAACCAGTGAGGATTGGAGTATGCAAGAGCTCTATGAATCGGCGGCACGTAGTATGGCGCTTAGGGGCATAGGGCCGGCGGCGATGGGCGGGAGGATTTCGGATATAAAGGTGGATCCGAATCATCCGTCGACCTGGTATGTGGCGGTAGGTTCGGGGGGCGTTTGGAAGACGGTGAACAGTGGAACGACGTGGGAAGCTATTTTTGATGATCAAGCGTCTTATTCGATTGGAACTATTGAGATTGACCCGAATAACTCGAAGGTGATTTGGGTGGGTACCGGCGAGAATGTGAGTGGCCGGCATGTCGCTTGGGGTGATGGAGTATATAAAAGCGAGGATGCTGGGAAAAGTTGGGAGAAAATGGGGCTAGAGGGATCGGATCATATTGGGCGAATTTTGATTGATCCCCGAAATAGTGATGTGGTTTTGGTAGCAGCGGAGGGTCCTTTATGGTCATCTGGTGGCCTTAGAGGTGTCTTTAGGACCACGGATGGCGGTGAAAATTGGGAGCAGGTACTCGATATTAACGAGAAAACCGGTGCGACTGATTTGGAGTTTGACCCTTCGAATCCGGAGGTGATTTACGCAGCAACCTATGAGCGTCGCCGTAAGACCTGGGCTTTTTTGGCGGGCGGGCCGGGTTCCGGAATTCATAAGTCGACGGACAATGGGCGCACATGGACGGAGCTTAGGAGTGGATTGCCACAGGCGGATATGGGGAAAATTGGCTTAGCAGTAACTCCAGCCGATCCTAATTTGGTGTATGCTACCATAGAATCGGATCCGGCGAATAAGGGCTTTTACCGCTCAACGGATAAAGGGGAGAGCTGGGAAAAGCGTAATAGCTATACCTCGGGTGGTACGGGGCCGCATTATTATCAGGAGATTGAAGCTTCCCCAACCAATGCAGACGTAGTGATTCAAATGGATGTGTTTTATCAGGTCACTCGAGATGGGGGAGCAACCTTCAACTATTTAGAAACAGGTCGATCAAAGCATAGCGACAATCACGCCTTATGGATAGACCCTACCAACACAGAGCACATGTTAGCGGGCTCGGATGGCGGTTTATATGAGTCTTTTGATGAGGGGAAGACCTGGAGATTTTTGTCTAATTTGCCCATAGCTCAGTTTTATAAAATTGGGGTCGATAACGCCGAGCCTTTTTACAATGTGGTGGCTGGAGCGCAGGATTTAGGAACTCTAATTGGGCCTTCTCGCACCTTGAATGGAGAGGGCATTCGGAATCAAGATTGGTATGTTCCCCTAGGGGCCGATGGGTATGATGCGGCATTCGACCCTACGGATCCGAACATTGTGTATATGGAAATTCAACAAGGGGTGTTGTATCGTTTGGATAGAAGAACCGAGGAACTAATGGATATTCAGCCTCAGCCTTCGCCGGGAGATCCAGCCGAACGATTCAATTGGGATGCACCTATTGTTATAAGTCCTCATGATAACAAAACACTCTATTTCGGTTCTCAACGGGTGTGGAAAAGCGTGAATCGTGGAGACTCTTGGACGCCCATCAGTGGAGATTTAACCACTAATACCAATCCTTTTGAACTACCTATGCAGGATCGGGTCCCAGGAATTGATGCGTTGTATGACAATGGGGCTATGTCTAAATTCGCCACCCTGACGGCCATAGCGGAGTCACCGGTACAGGCGGGGATGCTTTATACTGGGTCGGATGATGGTTTAATACATGCCAGTGAGGATGACGGGCAAAGCTGGACCCAAGCGGCGAATCTCCCTGGCATGCCCCGGTTGTCTTTCATCAACGATATTGAAGCCTCTTCGCATGATGCCCAAACCGTATTTGTGGCGGCTGACGCGCACAAAGAAGGGGATTACACACCTTATATATATAGGAGCACCAATCGGGGTAAATCCTGGAAAAATATCTCTGGCGACCTTCCTGACGGGGTAATTGTTTGGTCCATTAAGCAAGATCTAGTGCAGTCAAATTTACTGTTTATTGGCGCCGAGAATGGGATGTATTTCTCATACAATGCTGGGGAAAATTGGATCAAACTTGCTGCTTCTGCCCCCACCATATCGTATCGTGATATTGAATTACATGAGCGCGATCATGATCTAATTGGGGGAACCTTTGGCCGAGGAATATACATACTGGACGATTATTCTCCGCTTCGGCATATACCCGATTTGGCTGAAAATCAGCGCCATACCATTTTTCCGGTTCGTGATGCGTGGTGGTATATCCAACAAACGCTCATGCAGGCCAGTGGCATGCCTTCCCAAGGCTCTGCAGCCTACCGAGCGCCCAATCCACCATTTGGGGCTACCATTAGTTACTACCTAGCAGACGTACCAGAAACAGCGGCGCAGCAGCGACAATCGGCAGTAAAAGCACTAGAAGCCGACGGTAAAGATATTCCCTTTCCGGGGTGGGAAGCCCTCCGGGCCGATGCACTCGAGGACGCCCCAAAAACATTGTTGCTCATTAAAGATGCGTCAGGGGAACCCGTTCGATGGTTAGAAGGTGGACGAAGCCGTGGTTTTCATCGGACAACCTGGGATCTACGCTTACCGGCCCCTGATCCTATTAGTTTTGCTACGCCTGGTTTCCGCCCGCCATGGGCAGGAACTCCACAAGGACCATTGGCCGCGCCAGGAACGTATAGTGTAGAACTATACGTGTTACACAATGGTAAATTAGAAGCCCAAGGAAGTGTGCAGGAGTTTGTGGTTAAGCCGATACCTGCCATAGAAGGTCGAGATTTTGAGGAAACCTTTGCTTTTCATAAGGAGTTAAATGATCTCTCGCGTGACATGAGTAGCGCAGGAAGGTCACTTGTGGAAGCCTCTAACCGTCTTCGCCACATAGAAGCAGCATTGGTCCAAACGTCAACGTTGGCTCCGGAGCTCTTCGAGCAATTAGCTGTTCTTGAGCAGAAACAGAGTGAGTTAAGTACTCAGCTGTATGGTGATCGAATTCGCCGGTCTAAAGATATTTCAGTAGAACCCGCTATAGCTGGCCGTCTAAATCAGGTACTCTATGGACTTTCTGAAACCAGTTTACCCCCGACCCAAACGCATCGCACAAATGTGACTTTAGCAAGGCAAGGATTTGATCAGTTCAAAGTGTCGCTGCAGGATTTTTGGTCTGAACTAGAGACGTACGAAACCCAGGTACAGCAGGCAGGGGCGCCGTACACTCCGGGAAGAAAGTTAAGGTGATGTACGAATGAATAAGATTGGGGGGTGAACTACTGTTTGGGTAGATTTTTTAACACCTCCCAATGTTCGGGCGTCATGGCTCCAATGTCAAAGACCGAGATACCTTTGGCTCCACCGCTTTTAGCTTTTTCTACAGCGGTTTGTAGCTCCTCGGGGCTTAATGCAGGAATAAATAAACCCGCTACAACATCGAAACGCCCGTGTGATTCACGGACGCCTTGTTCGGCTGAAAATTTAATCCATTCAAGATTTTGTCGGTAAAAATTGTGGTACAACATGGGTAGTGCAATATCTAAATTCCAGCTGGCCCAATCTTGACGAACCATTTGCCGTGACATCACTGGAAAAGGAAATACGGCGGCGCTAAGTTGTTTGCCACGTGCATGTACTTCTTGGGCAATTTCATTCACCAAGCTAGTCACCGCATTTAGTCGATACTGAAGCCATTCGGTACTGAGTTCGGGATGCTCAAAGTCCATCGGATCTACCCCAAAAATCTCTTTGAATCCTTCTCTGGCAATAGGGTGGTATCCGTAGTCGTATTCAGGAAACTGCCGGTTTTGCACCAAATCATATTTGGGTTGTAGGTCAGCTCCTAAAATTACATCTACATAGCGTACATAATCTAGATGAACCGAACTGAGGCCTGGAATATTAGCGTAAGATACCATGGTGGAAGTAATATAGTCCCTAGCGCCTGGCGAAAAAGGAGATAGCCATTGGTAGTAGTCCACATAAGCTCGGTATTCATATGAATTATCACCGTTTCGATTCACCGCGTACCATTCAGGATTTTTCGCAGCCGTAGTATCACCAGGGCGGTTTAAGGTCCATACCCAGGCATGGATATTGATGGAGTAATCTTGAGCCCACGTAACTACTTGAGCGGTTTCTTCAATTCCGGCAGATAAAAATAAGTCGCTAAGCCCATGTTCCGAAAAGCTGGCCAATTCTTCTCTCCATTCCGCTTCAGTTTCAGCGATTCCGCCTCCAGTCCAAGCCGCAACCATAAATGAGTCTGCCTCAGGTTGCTTATCTTGTTGATCAGCGGAACAGCTCAGCAGACTTAGGCTAAGTATCGTTAATAGTAGGCTATTTTTCATGCGAACTCCTTATGTATCCATCTTGGTTTATGCTCAATTTATTACCAGATTGGTCTTTTAGTATGATTTCAAACCCAAGGTTAGTGGGAGAAAATGCTGCGTTATAAACATATCCGTTGACCACAAAATCAGGGCCTTCATCAACCAGAAATGACCGTGACTTTTCAGAGGTATTGTTCTGTAAAGCAAGTTGTTTTCTGTATAGATGAAAAAGTAGCTGATATGCGCTGGCCGTCGATTGATCCAAAAAGGCGCGGTCGGTGCTATCTACTGAATTATCGACAAAGAATACATACCCCCAGTGTTCGGGTCTATGCATATCAATGGCCATTTGAGGACTCCATACCCAATTGTTTTCGGGTAATCGGTGACCATCCTTATCGGTTTTTTTCTCATAGGTACTACCGTTGAGCTGATATTCCCACTGTACACGCGAAAAATTAACTCGCCACATGCTCCCTTCGCCAAAGCTATGTCCTCGGTCGATCGCATTTATGGGCGCAATTGGGATGGCCAATTCAACAGACCACGCATCATCGATGTCCGTTGGATCATTCAGAGTACCTTGTATATCGATCCCAATTTTAGTCCCGTTTACATCCCACTCGTCCAACACAGGGCCATTTCTCCTATAGGGTCGGGCCAAAAATAAATCCCACAATGTTCCTAAAGCATTGACCTCGAACTCAGCATAATAAGGCTGAAACTCATTAGGCTTTATGAAGACTTCAAAGTCATTGTTGTAAAAAATCACGGCATCTCGTTCCTCAATATCACCCCAAACATGCTCGTCTTCCATTTCCGCATACACATAGAAATAGGTATCATCCCACAGCATTTTCACCCGTGTATCATAGTAGGGTGTGCTTTCTTCAGGACCCTGAATATTCATAAATAAATCGGTCCATTCCACATCCTCCCAAGCCTCTTCATTCGCCAACCCATCTACGGTTAAGGCTTCCTGTGCCTTGTTAACCACGTAATGTTTAGGCAAACTAAGGTCTAAATTTTTTCGGTTTGATGGCGCCCCGCAACTCAAACAAACCCCCAATCCTAACAGGATAAACTTGTTCACTACCAATCCTCTGCTATGGCGGGGGTTCCGGGGAAATCAACACTATAATTTCCGTAGATAGGATCGTAATAGTGCCCGTTTTCTTGATAATCCGGATTCCAGTTCTTACTACCATCCGATTCTAATACGTACAGATAAGGAGATAACAACAGCCGCTCAAGGTGCCAACGGCCTTCTTTTCCAGACGGAATCTCTTCACCGTTACCATACACCATGAGCCCACCATCGGCATATACTTCATGTTCTGGGCTAATATCCATGTACTCATGACTAACATTCATCACTTTGTGCCCAATTTCATGGGCAATGGTACGGCGCTGCCGATCGGGTCGCTCGAGATTCGAAAGACTTATAACCCCTCGATAAGCTGTAGGAATAGTTCCAGGATAGGAGTAGGAAGGAAACGAAAGCCCTCCTGTACGAACGGTTTTCATGGTCCAATTTCGCCCTTCAGACACCGTTAAAAAAGGATAAAAAACATCCTGAAACACCACAAAGTAGAGAGTACGATGACTGTCTTCTCCCGTCTCTATAATATGTTCTAGGGCTTGGGTAGCATGCTCGGTTAGCTCTGCCGGGTGCCGTTGGCTGTGTTTATACAGGTTAATGTATCCGGTGTTCGGAATACCAGGAACTTCATTGGCTTGAATGGTTAAGAAGCGAGGATCCAATTCACCAGTCTTAATCCATAACACATGTACTTGAACTCCCGTGGGTGCATAAATCTCTTTGGCAGCCTCAAGGCCGGTTATAAGACGCTCAAGGGTTACCTTTTTAAACTCAGGATCTAGATTGGATGGAAGGTAGACACCCACATCCATGGTTGGTTTACCAGGCTTAATATCAGCGTTAAGCGTTTCATAATCGATGGAATCGATGATGGTCCATTCCGCTTTGCTGATAGAATTGTTTATAGCGCTAGAATTAGCAGATGAGCTTGTTTCATTCAAGGAACAGTGCACATTTAGGGATGCGAACAAGCCTATAAAGAGGATAGGTAGTTTAGCGTTCATATAGGTGGATGGAATAAAATTGATTATAAAGGTAGATGTATACTCAAAGTAAAAAAATAGTCGAACAGATAAAGATGCTTACTATTCTTGGTTACTCTATCATAAAGTATAGGTATTACGTATTTATTCTTCGATCGCTGCAATCAGCCGCTCTATTAACCCGTTCATACCGGCGCCTTGTATCCAACGAGCCACAATAACCAAGTCATTTTCAGGGTCTACGTACACCATATTATTACCTGCACCAAGATGCCAGAAAGCAGATTCAGGGGCCGAAGGGATGGCTTCTTGTTCATGATTGAGAAAGAAATTCATGTACCCGTAATTCGGCCGGGCCTGTGTTGGACTTTTTGACATTGAGATCCATTCTTTAGACAGGATTTGTTCTTCTTTCCAACTGCCCTCGCGCAAGGTTAACAAACCGAAACGAGCTTGATCCCTAGCACTAATAAACATACCACCACCCCAATGCCCTCCTCCACTTACGCTCTGCATTTGCTCGCCGTCAATTAGTACCCAAGAATTTTCATATCCATGCCAACGCCAAGTGGGTGAGGCTCCAATTTTGTCCATGAAATGTTCTTTGAGTACCTGAGGAAGCGGCTGCCTCCATACGTTTAAAGCGGCAAGTGCCAATAGATTGACTCGAACATCATTGTATTCCCAAACACTTCCCGGTGCATGACGTTCACGAGTGATCCAATCCCTTCGCTCACCGGAGGGACGATCAGCCCAGTCGGGTTTCCCGAATAGGGTCCCTTCCCAGTCGGAGGTTTGTTGGAGTAAATGTTCCCAGGTAATGGCTGCATTATGCTCGGATTGAAAGGGTTCTATAAAATGGGCTTCTCCTACCTGGGCACCTTTATCTCTATTGTATATGTCATCGATGACCAATACAGGACCCATGTAGGAGGCAACGGGGTCTTGAACATCTTTAATAAGCCCCGCATCCCAAGCCAAACCAACGATTGAACTCAGAAACCTTTTGGTTACGCTGTGGGTCATATCGACCCGCAAGGGTTCTCCCCACTCCGCTACGATGTAGCCATTTTTTACGATGATTCCAGTCATTTCACCACGGCTTTTAAAAGGTCCTATGCCATCGCCAAAAGGTTCTCTTCCAAAGGATCCATAATGGTTGATTTCCATATTTCGTGGGTTATCACTTTCCATGGAAATGGCAAAGTCGATGGCTTCTTGTAATTTTACGGAATCAAAGCCAGCAGCTGCTGGGCTCAGCATTTCCCACTCCCCCCAAATACCCGGAAAATAGGGCTCGGTAGAGGTAGGGTTTTGAGCGTTTACTGAAACCCGTAAAAGAAAAAAAAGAAGGACAAAAGAAGTAAGGAATCGCATGATGTATTCTCTAATATTTAGCAGGGGTTCCCGCAGGAGCAAGACTTTTCTGGATAAAGGAACGAATATCGTCGTTGGCATTTTTTAAATCCTCTCGGCGCAAGTACATCATGTGGCCGCTACGGTAGCCTTTGAACTCGAGTCGTTCTTTCATTTTTCCAGATGGATCTAGATGCCACATGGTGTATTTAGCGTCATAATAAGTGGTTGCGCCGTCGTAGTATCCACTTTGAACTAGTACATGCATGAAAGGATTTTGAGCCATTGCACCTCGTAATTGCTCACCGGTTCGGTCTCCGCTTCTATCCCATGGGTTTACAGGGCCAAACATATTGTATTTAACATCGGTTTCATAGTTAAGATGTTGCTTAAAGTACATGTTGATGGCTGGTGTAAACGAGTGTAGCCAAGAGGTAAGTTCGGAGTTGAAGTCGGGGCGTGTACCAGCATCGGAGCGATCAAGTCCTTTATAGCGGGAGTCGAGACGGCCAACGGTATGTCCTTCGTGCCGAAGCAAGTCTTTCCAGAAAAACGAGGTAGGTACATCCAGGTTATGCTGGCGAATAACCTCTTCAGAAAGGCCTGAAAAACGAGCAAATTGTGCGATGGCATGTTCTTTTTCATTCTCACTCATCCATGCGCCTTTGGCGAGGATTGGAATGAGTTCATTTTGAGTAAACTCTTCAGACGCTTCCAGGGCATCAAGTAAATCCATAGACTGAAGCTCTTCCGGAAGCTGCTCATGATACCAGGCAGCTGCTGTATAGTAGGGGAGTCGGTTGGCCTGATTAACAGGGCCAGATCGGTCAATACCTAAACCTGTAGGTGATACCAAAATAACGCCATTGATATACATCCAGTGGCTATTTTGAAGTTCATTAGCCAAACCTGAAACACGAGTAGTTCCGTAACTTTCCCCTATGAGGTATTTGGGAGAGGCCCAACGATCGACCCGACTAACAAAAGTGTTAATCCATTCAGCCAGATAGTCAATATCCTGATTTACCCCGAAAAACTGCTTGCGATCGGCCTCGGGATGTAAAATTCGGGAATAGCCGGTATTTACTGGATTCACGAATACAATATCCGCAACGTCTAAAATAGAGTAAGGGTTATCTTGAAATCCATAAGGTTGGATTGGGTACCCTTCGTCATCAATATTCAATACACTTGGACCGGTGTACGCTAAGTGCATCCAAACCGAAGCCGATCCAGGACCTCCATTAAAGGAAATCACCAAAGGTCTCCGTTCGGTGGATTCTACATCGGTACGTTCATAAAAAGTGTAAAACAATGCCGCTTGCACGACACCATGATCGTCCCATACCGGTTGGGTCCCGGCAGTAGCTCGGTAAGGCACTTTTTTTCCGTTAATAGTAACGGTATGCTCGGTTACCGAGGCCGATTCGGCCGGAAGAATTCGAGTCGGAGTGATCTGTGGGGTATGGGTTCCTTCAAAGCTGTCTTCGCCTATCCATACGGATTCACTTGTTTGCTGT
>ERZ802819.2227-NODE-2227-length-11079-cov-19.3637_pt1 | contig 11079 bp, 10 predicted proteins | sample MGYA00345647_ERZ802819 | MGnify/ENA primary metagenome ERZ802819 (study PRJEB30503, sample SAMEA104212355) | marine metagenome | biome: Westerlies Biome; feature: [SRF] surface water layer (ENVO:00010504) within the epipelagic zone...; material: water... | reverse complement strand
TCCATTGAAAGCCTCAGCCCAAGTGAAATAAGTGCATAGAATACAGGCTGTGTACATATACTCGATTGGCTTCCTCATCAAGGGATCGAACCATCAGATGACATAAACCCATAATGGCTGTGTATGAACCATGGATGATGCATGTGGATGACAAAAGACGCACATGGACGATGTATATGAGTCATCTTTGCAGGCGACGTATCGCACTGCCCTTGAACCGAGAGAGGTCGCCGGACAGAAGATTGAAGTTGGAGAGCGTGTTTTAACCATTGTTGCAGCTGCTAATCGAGACGAACGTCACTTCGACAATCCAGAATCCTTTGATATCAGCCCTAGGTCACAAAAGCCGCTTACATTCGGGGGCGGCATCCACTACTGCGTTGGTGCGGCTCTCGCTCGTTTGGAGGGCAAAATATTCCTAGAGGAGTTGTTCTCACGTTACCCCAACTTCTCTGTAGATATCGAGTCAGCGCGACTCAGAGGTGCCTTCTTGTTTCGCGGTTACGAGAACCTGCGGGTCACCCTGCGGGCATGAATGATGCCGACTGAACAACGCCAGAAGCTAGCTTTGGGTTTATTCATGCCCAATTGTTCTAACATGCCTTCGATCTCGACCCATCGGGTCGTCCAAGATCAATGGACATACGAGCATAACGAGTCTCTTGCGCTAGCCGCAGAACGTTATGGCTTTGAATATTTGTTCCCAGTGTCGCGTTGGCGAGGTTTTGGTGGAGAGACCAATTTTCTGGGTACATCGCTCGAGACGACGACCTGGGCAGCGGCTCTATTGCGAGCAACCAGTTCCATTAATGTGTTCTCAACTGTTCATATCCCTCTTTTTCACCCCTTCGTCGTTGCCAAGATGGGGGCCACCCTCTCACACATGAGCGGTAACAGATGGGGCCTGAATGTCGTGAGCGGTTGGAGCGAGAGAGAGTTTGGCATGATGGGTATCTCTCTCGCAGAGCACGCTCGTCGATACGAGCGGACCAGCTGTTTCGTCGAAATTCTCAAAAAACTGTGGTCTGCGGAAGATCAGCCATTTGACTACGAATGCGACTGGTACTCAGTCAATGGAGGAGAGTCCTCTCCTATACCCGATGTGCCACCTATGATTGCCAATGCAGGCGTATCGGAGGACGCAAAAAATATGACGGCGCGGTTGTGCGATTGGGCCTTTATCTCTACTCCTTCAATCGACGCGGTGGGCTCAATCATTGAAGACATCGCTCTAAAGGCCGAGGGTTTTGGGCGTTCAGTCAAAACTGCGATCTTCCCGTTCCTGATCTGGGGAGAATCCCGAGCTGAAGCCGAGGACCGGCTTGCGTCGATTATCTCTGAGAAGGATGAGGTCGCCACAGCAAACTGGCTTCATGACCTAACCGCTGGTAGCGGTTCTTTTGATGCCTTCACCAGTGATATGTTGGCGGCTTCTGGTGGTGGTGTGCATATGGTCGGCAGTGCTGCCGATGTTGCAGAGCAGCTCATCGAAGCACACCGGGCCGGCGTCAGCGCGGTGATGCTGACGTTTCCTGAATACTTGGACGATTTGCATCGATTCGCGAAAGAAATACAACCAGCGCTTGTCAAAGCGGATTGTATTGCCGGAAATTAGATATCTATCCGTTGTGTCAAACTGTCACCACCCTGACATCGTGGTTAGAAGAGCGATCCGTGCCTTTCCGCAGCAGTTACGAAACTGATTAATACCCCCACTAAGTAGTCAGGGTGATACCGCCATCCCGCCCCGCTCTGAAATCCGAGTCGTCTTCTGAGTCAGGGCAAGCCCAGCCAATTCGGCATCTAGCCCGAGCGGTGTCTCTCTGGATTAAATCGCCGTCCAGCCACCGTCTACCGAAAACAGCATGCCGGTCACAAAGCTCGACGCATCACTCGCCAGCCACATGGCGGCTTTGGCCACGTCTTCAGGGGTACCGAGCCGGTTCATGGGGTGACGACTTGCCAAGTGCACGCGATCTTCCTCTGGTACCGATTCCCTCAGCAGCGGCGTCTCGATGAAGCCGGGGCAGATCGCATTAATGCGAATGCCAGACTCGCCATATTCCACTGCCGTATTGCGGGTCAGGCCGCCCACGGCGTACTTTGAGGCGACATACAGGCCCGCACCGGGGAAGGTGGTTTTGCTCAGCGCCGAGGCCATGTTGATAATGTGGCCTGAGCCGGCAGACGACATAATTTTGAGGGCCTCGCGCATGCAGAGCCACACCCCCTTGAGATTGATGCCCATGAGCCGGTCGTAGTCGGCCTCGTCGGTTTCCTCGAGTGGCACCAGCGGTGAGCCCACGCCCGCGTTGTTGAGCACGATGTCCAGTGCGCCCAGTGCTTTGACGCTGTTGGCGAAAAAGTCTGCTACGGCATCGGCGTTGGCCACATCGCACAGTTGGCCATAGTGGTTCCCGCCAATGGCGGTCAGCGATGCCAGCGCTTCATCCAATCGCGTCTGCTCCACGTCACAGATCGCAACGTCTGCCCCGGCAGTCACAAACGCCTCCGCACAGGCCAGACCAATGCCGGCGCCTGCGCCGGTGATCAGTATTTTTTTGCCTTTCAGTGACAGCTCCATGCCCGCTCCCTCATTCAATCCGATACGAGAGAATACTCGGGTTACTCCTCCTGCGCTAAGTGATTAGGCAAAGACGGAGACTTCCAATTAGACTGCGCGCATGCATTACGACGTGTTTAACGGTGACGCCGACGGCATCTGTGCGCTGTTGCAGTTGCGATTGGAAGAGCCGTTGGTCTCGACGCGCATTACTGGCATCAAGCGCGACATTGCCTTGTTGGAGAGAGTTCACGCGGAGCCGGGTGATACGGTGACGGTGCTCGATATCTCCATGGTTAAAAATAGCGACGCACTGAGTCAGTTACTCGCCAAAGACGTGGTCGTTGATTACGTTGATCACCACGCCGCCGGCGCGATTCCCAGCCACCCTAATCTCACTGCCACAATTAGTGAAGCGCCTGAGGTGTGCACCGCGTTGTTGGTTAATGGGCGCCTGCGCGGCGAGCGGGTGGAGTGGGCGATTACGGGCGCTTTTGGTGACAATCTGGACGAGCCCGCGCAGCGACTGGCCGAAAAATCAGGGTTTCAGGCGCCGGACATCGCAGGGCTCAAGGAGCTTGGCGTCTGCATTAACTACAATGGCTATGGTCCGTCGCTCGATGATTTGCACTTTCATCCCGACACTTTGTACGAGAGTCTGCTTGAGGCGGGCCGCCCGCAGGCGTTTCTCGGTTCATCGACCTTTCGTCAACTCGAGCAGGGTTACCGGGAGGATCTTGCGGCCTCTGCGGCGCTGACACCTGTCGTCGAGGAGTCCGCATTTGCGGTGTATCAGTTGCCCAGTGCGGCGTGGGCGAGACGCGTCAGTGGTGTGTTTAGCAACGATCTGGTTCGGGCTTTTCCGGCCCGGGCTCACGCCGTGTTGACCGAGCGAGATGACGGTGCGTTTTTGGTCAGCGTCCGAGCACCCTTTGATCGACGCACGGGTGCCGAAACAGTGTGTTCTCAGTTTGCTACCGGTGGCGGCCGCGAGGCTGCGGCAGGCATTAATCGCTTGCCCGCCGAGGAGCTTGACCAGTTGATTGGAGCCCTGGCCGCCGAGTATGGCGGCTAAGGCTCGCGACCTCAGGCAGCGCTTTTACTAAATGACAGCTCCGGGAAGCCGCCGTCAGCTGACTCGCGCAACTTGTCGTAGTAAATATGCGCGCCGCCAAAGTAGACCAGCACCCGCGGCTTTCTTTGTTCGAGGTTAGCGCCCATCATCCACGAGTTCACCTTGTCTCCCTGAGCCATCAGGGTCTGCTCGTGAATTTCGGCGGTGTGCGCCGACCACTCGTCTTCCGCCTCTGGGCTTGGCTGGAAGAGGTCATAACCCTCTGACTCCATCTTTTGCAGGCAATCCGTGATGTAGGCCACGTTCTGCTCGATAGATGTTGGCAGGTTGGCGAAGGGAGCCTGGGGGCCGGTAATCATAAAGAAGTTGGGGTATCCGGCGGCGTAGACGCCCATGATGGACTTGGATTCGTCGTCCCACTTCTCGCGCAGTGTGTGCCCATCGCTGCCGCGGATGTCGATGGCTTCCAGCGCACCGGTGTAGGCTTGGAAGCCGGTTGCTAAGACGATGATGTCAAACTCGTATAGATTCTCGGCGGTCTGGATGCCGGTTTCGGTGATCTCTTGGATCGGCTCGCGATCTTTGATGTCGACGAGCTTGACGTTGTCGCGGTTAAACGTTTCGTAGTAACCGTGGTCAAGTGGCGGGCGCTTCGCAAAGAGCGGGTAGCCTTTGGGGGTGAGCAGTTCAGCCAGCTCGGGATCGTCGACCTTTTCCTTGATTTTGCTGGTGATGAAGTCAGAGGCCATTTGATTCGCCTCGGCGCTGCCCAGCAGGTCATCAAACGTTTCAAATACCCAGCGGAAGCTGCCATTCCAGTGTTCTTCAAAGATCCGCTGGACCTCCTCGGGTGGTGTGTCGACCGCATTGCGCCCCGGCGGTTGCTCAAAGGCCATGCCAAACATGTGGTTGCGGGCCTTGGCGATAATTTCGTCGTAGTTGTCTTTGATCTCTTTTTCCCACTCAGGCGTCATATCTTTTTGCATGGCGGGGAGCACAAAGTTGGGTGTGCGCTGAAATACCGTGACTTGAGCGGCGGTTTTCGCTACCTCGGGCAACATTTGAACAGTGGTTGCCCCCGCGCCAATGATCCCGACGCGCTTGCCCGCGACGTCAAGCCCTTCCGGCCATCGGGAAGAATGAAAAATGGGTCCCGCGAAACGGTCTTGCCCGGGGATGTTAGGTAGCACGGGTTGCGAAATCATGCCCATGGCGCTGATAAAATATTTGGCGGTATGGGTTTCTCCGCCCTGAGTGCGGACATTCCACAAGCCCGTTTCATTGTCGAATTCGGCACTCTCGACTTCCGTGCTCAACTGAAACATGGGCCAGAGAGAAAATTTGTCCATGACAAATTTCAGGTAGTTCTGTGTTTCCTCCCAACCCGAATAACGCTTGCTCCATGACCACTCCTGCATTACTTCTTTGGAGAAAGAGAAGCAGTAGTAATAGGACTCGCTATCAGTGGCTGCGCCGGGATACTTGTTCCACGCCCACGTGCCTCCCACGTCGTTAGCGCGATCAAACACCTTGACGTTGAAGCCCGCCTCTCGAAGGTGGTAACTAAGCGATATGCCGGCAAAGCCTGCGCCAACGGCGATCACATCGTAGTCTGCAGAATGGTTGCTGCTCATAGATTCTCTCCTGCTCCCTGGAAACTCTGTCCAGAGATCAATACTCCAGTACACTCACGTACGCTGCGACGCCCGGTTGCGACGCGGGTTTTTCTTGTCTTCGTGCTCATGTTACGAGCCAGTCTAAGCTAAACTTACTTGTGTTCAGCAAGTCGCCGGTAGCACTATCGCCAAGGCTCTGAATCTTGTCAACGATGAAGCCACAATAGAGGTTATGAATATGTCTTCCAATACAACATCAGCGATCGGAATCGTCGGTGGCACGGGTGATCTGGGCCGTGGTTTGGCTCTGCGTTTGGCCAAAGCTGGGTACGCTGTGGCGGTGGGTTCCAGAAAATCGGAGCAAGCCGTCGAGGCGGCTGAGGCGCTCACCGCAGAGCTCGCCAGTCGTGGTGTTGCACATCAGCCTATCGAGGGTATGGACAATGTGAGCGCTGCGGAGCGAGGTGACATTGTCTTTGTGACGGTCCCTTTCGGCGCCCACACGCCCACGCTCGAAAGCATCAAAACCGCTGTACAGGGCAAAGTGCTGGTGGACGTCACTGTGCCGCTCGTACCACCGCGCGTGGCGCGAGTGCAATTACCCCCCGAGGGCAGCGCTGGTGTGATCGCCCAGACGTTATTGGGAGAAGAGGTGCAGGTGGTCAGCGCGCTACAGAATGTGGCGGCGGCGCATCTGCAGGCCGATATGGATATTCCTTGCGATGTGCTGGTGACGGGCAACGAAAAGGCAGCCCGACAGAGCGTGATCGATCTTATTGAGGCGATGGGGATGCGGGGCTTCCATGCGGGGCTCATCCACAACGCCGCAGCTGCCGAGGCACTCACCTCTGTTTTGATCAACATCAACAAGCAGTACAAGACCCATGCCGGGCTCCGCCTGACGGGTATTGAATGACCTTGTGAAATCCGGCACGTTGCAGCTTACCCCGCTGCGGGACTTTCCCGCCGTTTTGCCGGGCGATTCGTTAGGTGAGCTCATCGTTGCGGGGACACGGGCGCAAGGTCTTATGCCTGACGCCAATTCCGTTCTGATCGTAGCTCAGAAGGTGGTTTCTAAGGCTGAGGGGCGTCGGATCAGGCTCGCCGATGTCGACGTCACCGCGGAGGCGCAGGAACTTGCGGATCTCACGGGTAAGGATCCCCGGCTCGTCACGCTGATTCTGAGAGAATCAAGCGAGATTATCCGTACCCGCCCGGGGCTCATCATCGCGGAGCATCACACCGGCCATATTTTGGCCAACGCAGGCATTGATGGTTCCAATGTGGGTTTAGTCGACCCGGCCGATGGAGCGGGTGAAGCGCAAGGCGAGAGTGTGCTCTTGTGGCCGGTAGATCCGGACGCAAGCGCAGCGGCTTTGTCACGACATGTTGGCGAGGCATTCGGTTTACCCGTGCCGGTCGTTATTAGTGACAGCCTCGGAAGGCCCTGGCGGATGGGCACCGTTGGCTTTGCGATTGGGGTCAGCGGTTTTGAGCCGGTCTGGGATCAGGTCGGAGAGCGCGATCTCGATGGTCGTGTGATGCAGGTCACCGCGCCTGCTGTCGCCGATGCCCTCGCGGCGTCGGCTTCACTGGTTCAGGGCGAAACCGATCAGGGGCAGCCTGTGGTGTGGGCCAACGGTTGTCATCTCCGGTTGGCAGAGCAGGCCTCTGCGCGGCAATTGCTGCGACCCCTTGAGCAGGACATGTTTCGCTAATGGGGGAAGGGTCGGGTACAACAAGCGACGCCCCGCTGGTGTTACTAAGTGGCGGCGGCGGGGGCGCCCGACTGGCTGCGGGCCTGTCTCAGTCATCAGCCGAGAGACCGCTGCTCGTGGTCACCAATACCGGTGATGACTTCGAGCATTGTGGCCTCTTGATCTGTCCGGACACCGACAGTGTGCTCTACGCCGTCTCCAAAACGATCGACCGCCAGCGAGGTTGGGGTCGCGGAGAGGAGAGTTGGGCGGTGTTTGAGGAGCTCAACAATTTGGGTGGCCCGGACTGGTTTCAATTGGGAGATAAGGATCTCGCCTTGCATCTGGCGCGCGCTGCCATGTTGTCGGCAGGTCAGGGTCTCGCGAGTGTGACCCAGGCGCTTGGGAATCGATTGGGCGCACCATCCAATGTCTCTGTGCTGCCTGCCACCGAATCGCCGGTGAGGACCCATGTGGTCACCGAGCAAGGAACAATGGCTTTTCAAGAGTATTTTGTTGCGCATCGCTGCGCGCCAGTGCTTCAAGATGTGGTGTACGAGGGAATTGATTCAGCCTCACCTGCTGAGCAGCTGCGCGACGCCTTGGGTCACGTTGGCGTGACTGGGACAGACATCGTGCTCGGTCCCTCGAATCCGTTCTTAAGCCTTGCGCCTATTATCGCTATTCCCGGTATGCAGGAATTGTTGCGACAGGCTGCACGTCGTGTCGTCGCGGTGTCGCCGATCATCGGTGGGCAAGCGCTGAAAGGCCCAGCCGGCAAGATCATGTCGGAGCTGGGCCTGGACGTATCTGCTGAGGGGTGGACTCGCTGGATGAACGAGCAATACCCGGGACTGGTCGATGTGTGGGCGTGGGACGAGACCGATGAGGCACTGGCGGGCGATCTACGCTCCGAGGGCATGGATATTCGCACGACGCAGACCGTGATGTCAGACCCATTGCGTGCGGGGGCTTTTGGCGATTGGTTATTGGGGGTGTGCAACAGTGACCATTGAGGCGGTGGTGGCGCTAAAAACGCTCTCACAGAGCAAGCGGCGACTGTCAGCTGTGCTGAACGACAGTCAACGTTGTGACTTGGTCGAGGCAATGGCGCACGATGTGCTCTCCTGTCTCATGACGCACCCCGAGATTGATACCGTGCACGCCGTCTGTGGTGAGGGGTGGTCGCGCAGTGCCTTTCCCGAGGGGCCGCTGATGGTGTGGCAGGAAGCCGCAAGTGAGGGGGGTGGATTAGTCGCCGCGTACGAGATGATCGCGGTGAAAACAGCGGCCGAGCGGCTACTTTTCATCCACGCCGACTTACCGTTTCTGGGTCAGGAGGATATTTCTGCGTTGATCGCTGCATCGCGCGACCATCACGCTGTACTCAGCCCGGATCTCATAGAAACGGGCACCAATGCCGTGCTCCGTTGGCGCCATCAGTCGCTGCCGCTGTGCTTTGGGGAGGACAGTTTCGCTCGCCATCAGCAGGCGGCCAAAGCTACCGAGACCCCTTGGCGGGTCGTGCGTGCCAGCGGTGTGGAACGGGATGTTGACGAGCCAGGTGACCTGGGTCGGTTGGACGGCAATGACCCCAGACTTGGAGAGGCAACCGCGCGCTGGTCCGCAGATGCCGGCGCCAATGTGTCATTGAGTGCTACCCATCGGGCCTGCTAAGGCTGTAGAGTAGCCGACCTATGGGGGCACAGCATAACGAGTGGTATGCGGCGCGATCGATGGTTGCGCTCGCGGATGGGGGTGACGTGGTCGAGATGGACGACGTTCTCATGGCGCGTGCGCGCAGTATTCGAGACACCCACTACGGCCCTCGCATTACCTATAGTCCCAAGGTGTTTATCCCGGTCACACAGCTCTGCAGAGATGTGTGCCACTACTGCACGTTTGCGAAAACGCCCTCTCAATTGAGCACGCTGTATCTGGATATGGAGCAGATCATTGCCACAGTCCAGGAGGGCGCGCGCGCGGGATGCCGTGAGGTGCTACTGACGCTGGGCGAGAAGCCAGAGCGTCGGTATCGCGCAGCGAGGGAGTGGCTTCAGACTGCGGGCTTCGATAGCACGGTGGACTATGTAGCCGCGGTGGCAAAGCGCGTACTCGATGAGACGGGGCTCTTACCCCATGTCAATGCCGGCACCCTAAGTCGGAGTGAATTACAAACATTGCGGCCGGTCGCCGCGTCGATGGGGGTGATGCTCGAGAGCGGTGCCCATCGGCTGACCGAACGTGGAGGACCTCACTTTGGTTCGCCAGATAAAAAGCCTTTCCGCCGTTGGTTGACGCTGGCGCGAGCGGGCGCGCTGCGTGTACCTATGACCACCGGCTTGCTGGTCGGCATCGGGGAGACCCGCGAAGAGCGAGTCAAAGATCTTCAGGGGATCGCCCGACTTCACCGCCGCTATGGCCACATTCAGGAAGTCATTATTCAAAATTTCTGTGCTAAGCCGGGGACTTTAATGGCCGATGCGCAGGACGCAGCGTTGTCAGAGTTGCTATGGACCATTGCGCAGGCGAGGGTGATTCTGCCGACCGACGTCAGTGTACAGGCGCCCCCGAACCTGAGTCCGGGGCAGCTGGGGCGTTTGATTGAGGCGGGCATTAACGACTGGGGTGGTGTGTCTCCAGTCACGCCGGATTACGTCAACCCCGAGGCGCCCTGGCCCAGCCTGTCTTCTCTGCGCATGGCAACAGCGGAGCAACACAAGCACCTGCTAGCTCGGCTGACCGTTTACCCGCAGTATCTCGCCGCCCCCCAGTGGCTGGATCCGGGCGTCAGACGCCATGCACTTGAGTGGGCGGATGCCGAGGGGCTTGTCCGTGATGACAGCTGGCGAGCGGGTGTCTCTGAGCAACCACCTCAGCCGACTACGCTTGCCAACAGAAGAATAGATGCCGCGGTGACAGAAGCGCTCGACGCCTGTTTGCGCGGCGAGGAGGTCGACGCTGACGGCATGCTGTCCCTGTTTAGTGCTCGGGGGGCGGATGTTGAGGCGGTCTGCGCTGCGGCGGACCAGCTTCGTCAGGCGCAGGTCGGCAACGTGGTCAGTTATGTCATTAACCGCAACATCAACTACACCAATGTGTGCCAATACAGCTGCCGGTTCTGTGCGTTTTCAAAAGGGGGGGGTGAGGTGGCTTCGGGTCGCACTGCCTATGACCTTGACGGCGCGGAGCTCCACAGGCGGGTTCAGGAGGCGGCGGCGCTGGGTGCAACAGAGGTGTGTCTGCAAGGGGGCATTCACCCTGACTATACAGGGCAGACCTATCTGGACATTGTCGAGACGGTGAAGGCGGCTGCGCCTGATATGCACGTGCACGCTTTTTCTCCGCTGGAAATTGATCAGGGCGCCAAGACTTTGGGCTTGTCTCTGGAGCGATATCTTGGACTGCTCAAAGACGCGGGATTGGACTCATTGCCGGGGACTGCTGCGGAAGTGCTGGATGAGCGCGTCAGGTCGATTCTGTGTCCCGACAAGGTCACCAGCGATCGTTGGTTAGAGATCATGGAGTGCGCCCATGAGGTGGGTCTGTTCAGTACTGCGACGATTATGTTCGGGCATGTCGACTCTGGTCCCGCGTGGGTCACACATTGGCAGCGGGTTATCGAACTACAACGCCGCACGGGGGGGTTTAGTGAAGTCGTACCGTTGCCCTTTGTGAGCGAGGGCGCTCCTCTCTATCGCCGAGGTCATTCGCGGCCGGGGCCGACCTGGCGAGAAGCGCGCTTGATGCATGCGGTACTCCGTCTGACGGTGGGGCACCTTATCCCCAATATTCAGGCTTCATGGGTGAAGTTAGGGCGCGCCGGTGCGTTAGAAATGTTATCAGCGGGAGCCAACGATCTAGGCGGTGTGCTCATTAACGAGAGCATCACCCGGGCAGCCGGGGCGGCCCATGGGCAAATGTGGCACCCCGAAGCATTGTCGCGGTCTATTGTGGGGGCGGGTCGCATTCCGCAACAGCGCAATACCCGATATGAGCCGCTGCAAGCCAGTGCGATCGATCTTCAGCCAGCGGCGATCCGCTGGGTAGGCGAGACGCCTGCGGGACGGTTTGCCACCTCCAAAACCACGCGCAGCCTTTAACGTAAAACGGCTTGACGTTCGCTGA
>ERZ802819.2218-NODE-2218-length-11098-cov-8.47288_pt1 | contig 11098 bp, 8 predicted proteins | sample MGYA00345647_ERZ802819 | MGnify/ENA primary metagenome ERZ802819 (study PRJEB30503, sample SAMEA104212355) | marine metagenome | biome: Westerlies Biome; feature: [SRF] surface water layer (ENVO:00010504) within the epipelagic zone...; material: water... | reverse complement strand
AGGCGAAGATGGTGGCGCACAAAGTCGAGGCGCAGTGGGTCAGTTAGGTCGATATTATCTATTTTTTCTAGGATATTATTTTCTTTTATTTGGGTTTTCATATTATTGACTATTTGTAATTGATTTTCTATTTTTTTTGGGTTAAATCCTAACAATATTGTTTTAAGACTTTTTTCCTCTAAAGTTAAAAAGCCATTAGGGGAGAAATTTATTGTAATGAATTCAACATCGTTATATTTTTGGTAATTCAAAATTTTTGATAGTGTCTCTCTAAAGTTTTCTTTCCATCCAAAAACTTTACTAGTTATTTTACTCAAATTTTCTTGATCTGAATATTTTAGACTGATGAAGAAACCATCTTCATCAATAAAACCAGTTATTTTTTCCCCTTTAAAAATCCGTTCGCCATAAGCTATTGGAGTTCTTGTTTTAATTAGAATTTTTAAACCAAAAGGGAATATTTGTCTAAAAACTGAAACATTCTTTAGAGATAAATTCTTTTTTAATTCTCTTTCTGTGTATGAGCTTTTGACAAATATCAACGAGGTAGGGAAATTTAGAGATGAGTTAGCAACAATCTCGTCTGTAGAAAATAATTCGCTACCAACTATAGAAACATCTTGGTAATTAACACTTTTGAAAATTTTAGAGGTTGCATAACTTGTAAAAAATAAAAAGGTAATTAACAAAAGGAACCTTTTATTCTTTAATTTTTGTTTATCCTTCACAAATCACATCTAGCTTTTTCCATCAGTTGATCCATCCACTCTCTGGCCCTCTCTGCATCTGAAAATGGAACATCCATCTCTTTCCCATCCCCAACGAGTCTAAGCCTACACTTACCTTGTGATTCATTGGTTAAAGGTGCTTCTCCTGAGGTAAGGGCCATTAACTCTACTAGTTCTAGTTTCTTTATTGTAAAACTATCTTTTTCTTCAAATATTCCAGCTTCAAATACACTCCATCTTAATTCACCATCCTTTAAAAAAGCTGCACCAGAACTATCTAATTTGCAAATTTCAGAACCACTTGCCCAATTCCTAAAAAGATTTTGTCTTCTTCTTTCTAGCCAACCGAGAGCTGTTAATAGAACGAAGATTAAAAGTAATGGTAACCAAAGTAGTCCATGCAACATTTGACTTTAATCTATAAATCTGATGATATATCTACTAGTTTAGCTACAAGTTGATCAATATTTAAACCTGAAGCATTCCAAAGCATCGGAAACATACTTTTACTAGTAAAACCAGGAATTGTATTTATTTCATTCAGAAAAATTTTATTTGAAATCTTTTCTAAAAAGAAATCAACCCTTGCGAAACCGTAAATATTTAATGCTCTACAACTTCTAATAGCAATATCTTTAATTTGTTCAGAGATTTGAGAATCAATATCAGCTGGAATAATTATTTGATTATCCATCGAATATTTTGAATCATAATCGTACCAATCGGTTGAATAAGAAACTTCACCGATTTCAGATGCGGTAAGTTTTAAATTACCAATTATTCCGCATTCAAGTTCTCTAACATCTAAACCTTCTTCGATAACAATTCTGGAGTCTATTTCCCAAGCCTTTTGTAATGCTTTAATTATTTCTGATCTAGTTTTGGCCTTCGAAATACCAAGTGATGAGCCTGAATTAGCAGGTTTAACAAAAACTGGTAACTTTAATTTTTCAATAATCTCAACAGATAAATTATTTTTTACTTTATCATCACTAAGATCTTGATTTTGAATATCTAAATAATTTACTTGGGGAATTTCTAGATGTGAAAATATTTTTTTCATTAATATTTTATCCATGCCAAGAGCAGAACCTAAAATTCCTCCTCCTACTATGGGCTTTTGGGTAAATTTTAATAAACCATGAATTGCACCATCTTCTCCATTTACACCATGCAAAAGTGGGAACCATATATCAATACCTTTAAATTCTATTGTGTTTAAAAAGTTAATTTCTCGTTTAGGGAAAACTTGGTACTTATCAATCGTTTCATTTTTTCTTTTTTCTTTTAGTAATACAAGAGATTGATCATTATCAAGCCAAACGCCATGCTTATTTATATAAAAAGCTTTAACCAAAAATCTATTTATGTTCGTTTTTGAAATTAATGCTTTAAAAACTGTCTTGGCGGAAGATACTGAAACATCATGTTCATTAGACTCTCCTCCAAAAATTATTCCAATACATTTTTTTTCTTTTTCTAACATTTAGAAAAATTACTTACAAATCTGACCACTTAAAGAAAAAGATCTAGCCTCCGTTATTTTGACATTTATTTCATCACCAAATGAATAATTAAATTCAATATTTTTTGGTATTTCTACAAATGTAAGTCTATTCGTTCTTGTCCTTCCCATCATTTGGGCATTATTTTTTGGATTCAAGCCCTCAATTAAAACACTTTCAATATTATTTAAATATCTTTGATTTCTTTTTCTAGAGGTTGTTTCAACTAGTTCATTAATTTCTTTTAATCTTTCCTTTTTAACTTCTTCAGGAATTTGATTATCCCAAATAGCTGCTGGGGTATTTGGTCTTGGAGAATAGGCGGCGGTCATAACTTGATCAAAGCCAATATCAGATATTAACTTCAATGTCTCACGATATTGGGTTTCTGTTTCTCCTGGGAAAGCAACTATTGCATCAGCAGTAATTGATGCATTTGGCATTAATTGTCTAATATTTTCAATTATTCTTTTATATTTTTCGATCGTGTAACCTCTAGCCATCAATCTAAGGATTTCATTATTACCACTTTGGAACGGAATATGAAAATGCTCACAAACTTTGTCTAATTCATAACAAGCGTTTATAAGTCTTTTTGAAAAATATTTTGGATGACTTGTAGAAAATCTTATTCTTTTAATTCCCTCTACATCATGAATAAAATAAAGAAGATCAGTAAGGGTATTTTCCTTCCTACCTTCTATTGTCGTTCCAGGAAGATCTCTACCGTATGCATCAATATTTTGCCCTAAAAGAGTAACCTCTTTGAAATTATTATGAGCTAAAGTTTCTATTTCACTCTTAATCGCATCTGGATATCTTGACTGTTCTTTACCTCTAACAGATGGGACAACACAATAAGAGCATCTTTCATTGCAACCATAAATGATATTCACCCAACCACAAATAGAGCTATCTCTTCTTGGATTAGTAATATCTTCAGATATAAAAGTTTCTTCAGTGGCTACGACTTGATTACCTGAATCAACCCTCTCTAAAAGATTCTCAAGATTATTAACATGTTGTGGCCCCATGATTAGATCAAGTTCGGGCACTCTTCTTAAAAGAGATTCACCCTCTTGTTGCGCGAGGCAACCCGCTACAACTAATTTTAATTTTGGAGTACTATGTTTTCTTTTGACTTGCTTTCCTAAAAAACTGTAAACCTTTTGCTGAGCACTGTCTCTTATTGTGCAAGTGTTATATAAAACTAAATCCGCTTTTAATTCATCAATAGCTCTTGAATATCCCATTTTTTCAAGTGTGCCAGCCATCCTTTCGGAATCGGCCTTATTCATTTGACAACCAAAAGTTGTTATCCAATAACTACCTATAGAGGAATTTTTGTAAGTCTTTTCTTCTTCTTTGATTGGTTTGGTTAGCACTTTGCAAAAAGTTTTGAATGACTTTTGTTAATTCAAAATTATAATTTAAATAATTTTGGAGCAATATTTTTGAGGGCGAGCGAGGGGATTCGAACCCCCGAATAGCGGCGCCACAAGCCACTGCCTTAACCACTTGGCGACGCCCGCCTCACATATATAAACTTAACAACTTACGAGTAAAATTTCATACATATTTGTATGTTTTAGAAGATTTTGAAGTATTTTCCTATTTCTATATAAGCTTTATCTATGTTTTAAAATAAAATAAAAGCATATTAAATCTTGATCAACTCCGGAAAAACAGAGGTTCTTATACCTAGATGCCTTTGTGAAATAGAAAATGTTGATAACCTTAACGTGGATGATGAGGGTTTCGCTTCTGTTTTTGTTGCTTGGGAAAAAGGAATTGTTTCTGAACTAAAGCCGATAAATATCAAAAATAAAAAACCAAAAAAAATCCTTTTTCCAAGATTTGTTGAGACTCACTCACATCTTGATAAATCTTTCTCTTTTGGAGAGTTTCCTAATTTTAAATCAAACTATCATGAGGCCTTATCAGTAAATTTAGAGGAGCATAAAACTAGGTCTAAAATTAAAGTTTTAGAGAGAGCTGAAAAATCACTCAACTTGGCTCTTAGAAATGGTTATAGAGCTATCAGGAGCCATGTTGATACCTACGAAAGTCAGGATAATAATATTTGGGATGAGCTTTTTAAACTCCGAAAAAAATATTCCTCTAAGTTGAAATTGCAATATGTAGCATTAGCTCCATTGGAGTTTTGGGATACTCCCCATGGAGAGGAATTAGCAAAAATTTTTTCTAAGAAAAAGGGTATTTTAGGCGGAGTTCTTGTTCCTCCCTTTAAAAATAGAGCAAAAATAAAATACTTACTCTCTAAAACTCTCTTGCTTGCAGATAAATATAAATTGGAAATTGATTTACACATAGATGAATCAACTATTGATCCAGGAGCGGGTATAAAAGTTCTTTTGGAAACTATTGATAGATTAAATATTAAAGTCCCAATAACATGTAGTCATTTAAGTAGTATTTTATCTCTAAATAATAATGAAATACTTAATCTGGGAAGCAAAATCGCTGAGAAAGATATAAAAGTGATTGCACTTCCTCTTACAAATTTCTGGTTGCTCAATCGTAAAGAAAAAAGTACATCTTTAAATAGGCCAGTTGCACCAATTAAGCAACTACAAAAATCATTAGTCGATGTTTCTATCGGGAGTGATAATGTTCAAGACCCTTGGTATCCATTTGGTAATTACGATCCTTTTTATTTGATGTCTCTTGCAATGCCAATGCTTCAATTAAATCCTTGGGAAAGATTGACTTTATCTTCCATTTTTTTGTCACCAAGTAGATTATTGAATTTAACTTGGGATGGGGTGGTTAAAAAAGGTTGCCCTGTGAATTTTGTGCTTTTAGATGCTGGAAATTGGGCGGATATTTTCTCAACTAATTTAAAAAGAGAAGTCTTTATAAACGGCGAATTGTATAGCTAATCAATTATTTTATGTTTAAAGTAAAAAATTAATTATTAATGTCTTCAAGAAATTCAAAATTAATAGAACAATTAAAAAAAATTGATAATTTAGAAATTATTGAAAGGACTTCCGATGTGAAAAGGCTTTCAAAAGACTTTTATAATTATTCTCCAATACTCGAAAAGAAACTAGATGGTTGTATCGCTGACTTGGCGGTACGACCTATTGATCAAAATGCAGTAAAGAAAGTAGCAGAAATTTGTTGGGAATTTTCGATACCACTTACTTTAAGAGGTTCAGGAACAGGAAATTATGGACAAGCTGTCCCTTTGTTTAAAGGTATTGTTATGCAGATGAATTGTTTAAATAAAATTGAAGAATTTTATCCTGAGACAGGTTTTGTAAAGGTACAATCTGGATGCTTAATGGGAGATTTAAATAAAGAACTAGAAAAATATGGAAGAGAATTAAGGTTGCTTCCCAGTACATGGAAAACTGCAACTATAGGAGGTTTTATTGCAGGGGGCTCAGGAGGTATTGGTTCAATTAGATGGGGATTTTTAAGAGATCCAGGGAATCTCATAGGTTTAGAAGCTGTAACAATAAATGAAGAGCCTAAATTACTAAGATTTGATGCTGAAGAATCAGAACCTTTAAATCATGCATATGGAACTAATGGAATTATTACTTCATTATTAATCGCTACTGATATAAAACGTAAGTGGTACTCGATAATAATTGACTGTGAAGGGTTAAATAAAACAATCGAAATATTAAAAACATGTACCACTGCAGCAATTGACTTAAAGCTTGGCGCAATTCTTGAGAAAGACATTGTAGATCAAATGCCTTCCTGGTTTAAAGGTAAATCTAAAAGTCACAAGATTTTGATTCAATCAACGCTTGGGGGGATAAAAACTATTGAATTAATTTGCAAAAAATATGAAGTTAATTCTTTTCTTCTTGGAGAAGAAGATAAATTAACAAATGGAATCTCTGAAGTAGTTTGGAATCATACAACCCTTCATATGAGGGCAAAGGACAAAAACTGGACATATTTACAGATGCTTTTACCTCTAGATAAGGAATTCGAATTAATTAATTCTTTGAGAGAAAAATGGGGTAAGAATATTCTTTGGCATCTTGAAGCTGTTTCTCAACAAGGAGTCCCTAGATTAGCTGCTTTGCCAGTAATAAAATGGCACAGTTCAGATCAAATAAACCAGATAATTGATAATTGTAAGAAACTGGGAGCAATTATTTTTAATCCACATGTATTAACTGTTGAGGGAGGTGGATTAGGAGTTATTGATTCTGATCAAGTAAAAGCAAAATTAAAATTTGATCCAAAAGGTTTATTAAATCCAGGTAAATTGCAAGGGTGGGAAATAAAAGATGAGTTTAATATTTAAAACTTTTGATTTTTTGCAAATTTAATAAACTCAGCAACTAAAAATATTGAGCCTGTAAGCACAGGAGTACATTTTGGCCATTTTTCAAGCTCCAAAAGATAGTTAAAAGCCAGATCAACTTTTTCAAACTCATTTATATTTAAATGATTTAGCTCGTTCATATTAGAAAGATCTTTTAATTTCCAACTTGCTTGATTAGGAACTGGGACTAAAAGTATATGATCATTTTCTTTAATAAGAACCTTTATCATTGAGGTAATATCTTTGTGTATTTGGACTCCTAAAATCCAATAAATCCCTTCATTATTATAATTCCAAGTTCCCCTTTCCTCTGAAAGGGCTTTTGCCGCAGAGAAATTATGTGCAGAATCAACAAGAATTTTTTTATTAAAACAGTTAATTATTTCTAATCTCCCGCTCCATTTTGTATTCTTAAGTCCTTCCTTAATGGAGCGTTCTTTAACCTTAAAGCCAAAATTAATTAGTTCTTCAATTACTCCAATAGCAACAGCTGCGTTTTGTTTTTGAAAATTACCATTTAAACCAATTTCATAATCATTTGATAGTGATTCTTTCCATATGATTTTTGCATTTACTTGTTTGACTCTTGCTTTAATTATTTCCTCAACTTCAGCTTCTTGACGACAAGAAATAACAAATGCATTTTTTTCAATTACAGCTACTTTTTCCTTTGCAATTTTTTCAAGTGAGTCTCCAAGATATTCTTTATGGTCTAAACCTATATTTCCAATAGCAATTATTGGTCTTAAAGGATGGGCTGTTGTAGCGTCTAATCGTCCCCCTAAACCAGCTTCAAGAATTAATAAATCTACTTTTTTAAAATCAAAAAAAATTAGTGCACAACAAATAATTTGTTCAAAAGGAGATAATTTATGGTTTGAAAGATTATTTTTTATTTTCTTTAATAGTCTTTCAAATTCTTCCTTACTAATCTTTTCTTTATTCACTCTAATCCTTTCACAGATATCTAAAAGGTGAGGTGAAGTAGTAACCCCAATATTTTTTTTATCTGCATAAAGAATGTTTTCTATAAAAGCGGTAATCGAACCTTTACCATTTGTCCCAACAATTTGAATAGCAGGTATATTTTTGCATGGTTCATCTAAATCTCTTAACGCATTTTTTATTCTTGATAATCCTAATTGAATATTTTCCCTTTCTAATTTGGGCGAGAGTAAATCAAAATTCTCAATATTTACATTAATCAAAATTAATAGGATTTACATCTCTTCGAAAATTAAATCTAATTTCTTTAAAAGTATATTGATCTCATTTCTCGAAATTATCAAAGGTGGTACAAACCTAACAACGTTTCCACCGGCCGGTACTAAAAGTAAACCTTTATCAAAAGCTTTTAATGTGATCGTTTTTGCATCTGTGTAGGAATCATTTATAACAAGACCTTGAATTAATCCTAGGCCTCTTATATCACTAATTATTTTAGGGAATTTCGCTGAAATTTTAGTAAAACCCTCATTTAATTGATTACCTCTTTCTAAAACGTTTTTAAGAATTTTACGTCTTTTAATTTCTTCTAGAACTGTTATGGCAGCTCTACAAGCAAAGGGATTGCCACCAAAAGTACTTGCGTGATCTCCAGGGGTAAAAATGTTCGCTTTTTTTTGTACCAATAAAGCACCAATCGCATGCCCTCCGCCTAATCCTTTAGCTAATGTGAATCCATCAGGTTCGATTTCTAGATTCTCATATCCCCACATTTTTCCCGTTCTCCCTACTCCACTCTGAACTTCATCAAGAATTAAAAGAGAATTGTATTGATTACAAATTTCTCTTAATTCTTTAAAAAATTTTTTATCTCCAGGTATTACACCTCCTTCTCCTTGAATAGGTTCAACTAAAATTCCAGAAGCTTTTTGGTTGTTTTCTTTTAATTCTTCAAATAATTTTTTTACAGAAGCGATATCGTTATATTTGAAAAACTTAAAACCTTTAACCATTGGTTCAAAACCTCTTTGGTACTTAGGTTGACCAGTAGCACTTAAAGTTGCGAGTGTTCTACCATGAAAGCTAGATTCAGCAGCAAGAATAAAAGATTCTTTACCTTTATGTACTGTATTACCATACTTTTTGATTAATTTAATAGCTGACTCATTTGCCTCGGCACCACTATTGCAGAAAAAAACACTTTCAGCGCAACTCTGTTTAGTTAAATATTTGCTTAATTCTTCTTGCTCTTCAATTTTATAAAGATTTGATATGTGCTGAACTTTTTTTAATTGTGCGGATAACTTTTTTCTTAAGATTCTATTGCTATGCCCTAGGCTACATGTTGCTATACCAGCCACAGCATCAAGATATTTTTTGCCTTTTTCATCCCATAGCCAACATCCATTACCTTTCTTGAAAGAAATATTAAATCTAGTATAAGTATTCATTAAAGTGGGAGCGGTCGGACTTGAACCGACATACCCGAAGGTGCCGCATTTTGAGTGCGGTGCGTCTACCAATTCCACCACGCTCCCAAGGCTCTTCACAAATAATTAACTGATTTAACTATAACAATATTTCATGCAATGACTACTTTTTCTGCTTTATGGAAAAGAGTTGTTGAAAAAATAAATAATTCTCAAAAAGATCTTAAATTAAACACATAAGATTAGAAACTAAGCTCAAATATAGCCTTAAGTTACACTTTTGAAACATTACTGTCTCAGAATAGAGCTCTAAGGGCTAGTTTTGAAGATTAGACTTCACAGATAGTAATATTGTGTTATATTTATTGGTAATATTTCAAAAAATTATGTCGGGAATCAAAACAAAAAATAAAACTCAAAAATTATCATTTAAGTTAGCTCCTTATTTATTTATCGCAGTAGCTATTTTCACTGCTTTCGGTACTAACGGCGGCACATGGGTATGAGCGACTTAAAAATCAATGGATTAAATAAATATTGGTCCGTTCGTTTCTTGGTATTGTCCTTTCTTTTTATTGGCTGTGTGTCACTTGTTAACGTAGCCTACGTTTAAAACCAAAATCAAGCTGCTCTTATTCCAGCTATCTCTTTATTATTTTGATTAGATTTATCATAGTTTGATTCATTAATTTTACGTTTCGTTATTTGTCTTTTAATTTCAATACCTAATTTGGATAATTTTTGCTCAAAATTTTCGTAACCCCTATCCAGATGTTCAAGTCCATATACATAACTAACACTTTTAGAGGTTAAAGCAGCAATTACAAGAGCTGCTGAAGATCTCAAGTCTAATCCAACTAATGTCATTCCTCTTAATTTTTTAACTCCATTTATGTGAGCTATATTATCTTTCAAAGTTATAGAGCTTCCCATTTGATTTAAAAGATCAACATGATTCATTCTATTTTCAAAAATTGTTTCGGTGATCTTAGATCTCCCTTTAGCAATAGTCATTAGAGCCATAAATGGAGCCTGTAAGTCGGTAGGGAAACCTGGAAATGGAGCGGTTTTAATATCTACTGCTTTGATATTATTACCTTTTATTGAAATCGAATTTCCTTTTATTATTATTTTACTACCACTTTCTTCTAGCTTATTTAATACTGCCTCTAAGTGATTTGGAATTACTGGAGAAACTGTAATTGAAGATGAAGTTGCAGCAGCAGCTATTAAAAAAGTTCCTGCTTCAATTCTATCTGGGATTACTTTATGAGTACAGCCATGAAGTTTATGCACTCCATCAATAATTATTTTTTCTTTACCAGAATCATAAATTTTCGCTCCCATTTTATTTAACATCTGACATAAATCTTGAATTTCAGGCTCCCTTGCCGCATTCTCTATCACAGTCCTGCCTTCTGCTAAGGATGCCGCCATTATTAACGTTTCAGTAGCCCCAACACTTGGACAATTTAATCTGATATTTGCACCAAATAGTTTACTTCTCTTCTTGACTAGTTTTGCCTTTACGACATCTCTGTCAATGATAATTTCTGCACCTAGTGCCCTTAGCCCGTTTATATGCTCGTTGATAGGTCTTTCCCCAATATTGCACCCACCAGGTAAAGGTATTGATGCTTCCCCAAATCTTGTTAATAATGCTCCAATACAAAAGAAACTAGCTCTTAATCCATTTACAAGTTCATATGGAAGTTCTTGTATGGATATATTCTTTGAATCAATTATTAATTGATGATCTTTATTATGTAATTTAACTCCTAAACTTTTAAGTATATTTCCCATTTTCTCAATATCAGTAAGAAGAGGAACATTATCTAATATGATTTTTTCGTCAGTTAGTAATGATGCTGCAAGTAATACTAATGCGGAATTCTTTGCACCACTTATTCTTACCTTCCCTCTTAAGGTTTTTTGGCCAATAATCTTTAAATGTTGCGATTTAAGATATGACTTATTGTTGCTTACGCAAACCATCAAGAATTTTTTTATTGGTCTAATAATGACAAATTAAATATAGTAAGTCCACCCTGTGTAACGCGATGAATATTAATTAATACCAAAGTGTAAATTTAAATGGATAAGAATTAAGATTTTAAAAAAAAATAATTGATCAAAATATTTAAGTAACTAAAATGTATTTAATATAAAAAT
>ERZ802819.2217-NODE-2217-length-11099-cov-10.3324_pt1 | contig 11099 bp, 10 predicted proteins | sample MGYA00345647_ERZ802819 | MGnify/ENA primary metagenome ERZ802819 (study PRJEB30503, sample SAMEA104212355) | marine metagenome | biome: Westerlies Biome; feature: [SRF] surface water layer (ENVO:00010504) within the epipelagic zone...; material: water... | reverse complement strand
AAATTTAAAATTTCCTCAACATCTATAGAAGGGGGAATGAAAAAAATCAATCAAGTAATAATAAGTTAATTATTTAAAAAAATTTAGTAATCCACCCCTCTCTTTAAATCGACTCCAATATTTGCGTAATGCTTGTGACAAACCATTTCAGAATATACATCTGCTAGTTCAAAGTATGATGGTTCATTTTTACATCTCCCAGTAATAACAACTTCTGTATCTGCAGGTTTTTTTATGAGAGTTTGATATATAGATTCAACAGGTAAAAGTTCTAAATCAACAGTTGGATTTAATTCATCTAAAATAATAGTTTTATATAGACCACTCAAAATAGCCGCTTTTGCAATTTCCCAAGCTCGTTCAGCTTCAACATAATCAATTGGCTGTTGTTGCCCCCTCCATACTATGGCATCTCTCCCAGAACGTAGGTGGTCGACTAAATGTGGGTAACTCTCTCTCAACGCTTCTATTGCAGCATCTTCGGTATAACCATTACCACCCTTTAGCCATTGTAATATTAGAACTCTATGACTTTTATCTTGAGATATTCCTTTGCCAATAGCTTGCAGAGCTTTACCCAATGCACTCGTGGATTTGCCTTTACCTTCGCCGGTATAAACTTCAATACCAGCGGAATTATTAATTTTTCTATGAGATTTATTTAAATCCCCTTTTAAGCATGATCTCATTTCTGAGTGAAGTTGAGATATGCATATCAGTGAAGAGGGTGCTGATCTTCCTGTGATAATTATTTCCAAATCTTCAGGTCGATTTTGAAGAGAATTAACCACTTCCTCAATATTAAGCATCCCTAAATCTAAAACAGGATTCAATTCATCAAGAACAACCACAGAATAAAGGGAACTAGCAATTGCTCCTTTAGCAATATTCCAACCTCTCTCAGCCTCAGTAATATCCGATTTTGTAACTTGATCAGCATTAAAAAATTCAGATCTCCCAGTTCTCACATGATCTATTAAATGAGGGAAACCTCTTTGTAATGCTTCTATTGCAGAGTCTTCATCATATGACCTCTCAGGGCCTTTTAAGAATCTGAGCAATAAAACTCTTGACTGTTTCTTTTCGCATATCCCTAAACCTATTGTTCTAAGTACCACTCCTAAGGCGGCCTGACTTTTTCCCTTTCCTTCCCCATCGTAAATATGTAATTGACCTTTGGATCTTTCTTGACTGTCACTTGCGGTAACAATACCAATACCTCTATTTCTACCAGTGTTTGTCAATTGAGAAAAGTTAGTAAATTTAATCTAGGATATAGTTAATAATATTATTAAAACTTTAATAATAAAATCAACCTATGTATATCTTAATTTAATTTTTAATAACAGTCGTATGTTCTATAAACTTGAAATCCTCTCTCATGAACAAAGTGAAAAACTCAAGGAAATTAGAAACTTTTTCAAAAATCTCAATAGCGTTTGTGTTGCCTATTCAGGAGGAGTAGATAGTACATTGGTAGCCTCTTTGGCATTTGAGCAATTAGGAAGCAAAGCGATTGCAATTACTGGAGTTTCCCCCGCATTAGCTAAAACATTACTTGAAGAGGCAAAAACTCAAGCAAGATGGATTGGCATACAACATTTGGAAATTGAGACTTCAGAATTAGATCAATCTAGTTATAGTGAAAATCCTAAAAATAGATGTTTTGCTTGCAAAAAAGAGCTTCACAAACACACTACATTTTTATCTAAAAAACTTAATTACAAAATTGTCTGTGACGGAGTTAATCTTGACGATCTTGACGATTACAGGCCTGGGATTCAAGCAGCTAAAGAAGCAGGAGTTTTATCTCCCTTAGCATTATTTAAGTTTACAAAAAAAGATATAAGGGATATATCAAAAGCTTTAGGTTTCCCTTGGTGGGATAAACCTGCTCAACCTTGTTTATCATCAAGATTTCCTTATGGAAATCAAATTACAAATGAAAGACTAAACATGGTAGAAAAAGCTGAAGAATATATTAAGAAAGGGAGCATATCAGAAGTCAGAGTTAGATGTCATGGTGCAACAGCAAGAATTGAGATTCCCAAAAATGAATTACAAATATTTTGTAAAGAATATGATTTTAATGAATTAGTTAACTATTTCTCTAATCTAGGATTTAATTGCACAAGCTTGGATCTTGAGGGTTTAATAAGCGGCAAGCTAAATAGATAAGTTTCAAAATTTAATTTATTTTTTTAATTGACTATGGACTTCTGAAGGTAGATTTCTATCAATTATACGCAAAAGATGTTCTTTAGCTATGAAAGCTTGAATTAAGTATTTACATGATATTTCTGGCTTCATATTTTGACCACATGTAAAAATATCAACTGCAGAATAATGGGCTTCAGGCCATGTATGTATTGACATATGAGATTCAGCTAGTAAAGCAATTGCTGTAACACCCTGAGGTTCAAATTTATTACTTATTAGATTCAAAACTGTTGCATTAGCTAATTTGGCAGCATTATTTAAAGTACAACGCAAAAAAGATTCGTCATTCAATTTTTCGTAATCACATCTATAAAGTTCTAACAAAAAATGCTTACTATTATTAACTAATTGCTTCTTATCATTTAATGCTGTGAAAGTTTGATTTTTTTTGGGAACTTCCATTAATTAATTGTATTAGAGTTTATAGATTAACTAAAACTTATAAAATTTTTAATTATAAGTATATCATCTGCGAAGAGCTTAAAAAAGATTTATTGAATTTATCCAAATGCGTTGCACTTATCAAACATTGACTATCTTTTCCTACAGAATTCAGTAATAAATTTTGTCTAGTGATATCAAGCTCAGCCAAAACGTCATCCAATATAAGAATAGGAGGTAAATCAATCATATTACGTAATAAATCCAGTTCGGCCATTTTTAAAGCCAAAATAAAAGTCCTTTGTTGACCAGATGAGCCATACTTTCTTATAGAGATATTATTAATCAGAAACTCTATATCATCACGATGAGGACCAAAATTACATTTACCAGTCACCGCCTCTAACGGCCTCTGCTTTTGTAGTTGTTCCAATATTTTCTTACTGATAACTTCTTCTTCTTCTTGATTGATATTTTCTAAACCAGAAAGATAATTTATACCAATTTGCTCTTTGGATTTACTTAAATGATTATGCCAATATTCAACATATGGTTTAATTTTTGATAGAGCTCTCCTTCTACGTCTAAAAATTCTTGTACTAATTAATGACATTTGAATATCAAAACTTTCAATAACTTCTGAAGATATATCTTTTTGAAAGCTTTCTGAACGCCAAAAATGACTTCGTTGCTTTAAAAGTCTATTAAATCTATGAATCAGCTCTACATATACTGGTTCAAGCTGAGATACAACTTTATCAATCCAAGATCTTCTGAAACCAGGTTCACTTTTGACAATATAAATATCATTAGAACAGAAACATACACTCCTAATATAATTTTGTATTTCAGTCTGTTTTTTCAATAAAGAATCATTTACATAAATCTTTTTAGCTCCTTTCCTAAATAAATTAACTTTCAAATTATCAGTGAAATCAATTTGACCAAAAATAGCGGCCATGTCGCTATCATTTTCTATTAAATCTTTATCACTTAATGCTCTATTAGATTTTAATTGACTAAGAACTTCGACAGATTCCAGTAAATTTGACTTACCAACACCATTACAACCAAGAACGATAGCTCTTTGCTCATTAAGGTCGACCTCAAAACTTTTATGATTTCGAAAATTATAAATTTTTAAGTTATTTAAAAAAATTTTTTTAATGCATTCCTTAGTTAAATTAGCTAAATTTAAACTATTTAGAATTTCTTTAAAGAAATTGAAAAATTTAGAGCATGTAGCTCAGTTGGATAGAGCATCAGATTCCGGTTCTGAGAGTCGGGGGTTCGACTCCCTCCATGCTCGTAATAAAAGATTTAAAGTTTAAAGCTCATTACTCTAATACCATTCGGATCTAGTATAAATCCACTTTCTTCTAAACTTTTAAATGAAGTTACTGGCGCTTGAACAGAAATACTACATCCTGGCATTTCCCTATTTATTTTTTCAAGGGTCACTTGAAGTAATATTGAGTAAAAAAGATTTTGATTATTGCCTTTTTCAGCGCATAAATTCCATAAGTTAGCGTTGAGTCCTCTATCTGATGTGACCCTTACAAAACCATAAAGATTATTTTTAGATTCGTTTTGAATCGTGAAGAAAAAATTACTACTTTTAATAGCAAGAGATAACTTTTGTATTGGGAATGACTCACAACCACTATTTACCAAAAGTCTATTTAAATCCTTAGCAGTTGGAACTTGTGAAGAATTGATAAAATAACCCTCTGGAAGAATTAGTTTTTTTTGGGAAAAATATTGCAATGATTATCCTGTATTTCTCATCCCTGCCGCAATTCCATTAATTGTTAAAAGTGCTCCTCTTAATAATTCACTACGACTATAAGCTCTTTTAGACTCAATCCTATCCTCAATAAACTCACTAATTGGAGGTTGTCTTGTTTGATCTCGAAGTCTTCTTAAAAGTGAGACTTGTAAAAATCCCAAAGGAATTATAGTTTTATTCCTTAAGTTAACGGATGATCTTAAATCTCTATCTGATTCTAGAAGCTTATTTTTACCAGTTATTTCAAGCACTAAGGATTTAGTAAGATTATATTCTTTAGAGATAACATCAAAAATCTCTTCAAACGACTTTAAATTTTCTTTACTCCCAAGTGTGTCAACGTAATATTTCGCTACTTCTAAATCAACTTTAGATAATGTCATTTCTACCTTAGATATGAGCATTCTAAAAAAGGGCCATCTTTGATGAAGTACTCTAAGTAATTCAATTTGCTCAGGATCTGATTTTAATTCTACAGATAAAGCCGTACCCACTCCAAACCAGCTTGGCAAAAGAAATCTACTCTGTGTCCAGCCAAATACCCAGGGGATTGCTCTTAAACTTGATAAATCCTTTGCGCCTTTTTTCCTTCTTGCGGGTCTACTTGATATTTGTAATTTACTAATTTCCTCGATTGGAGTGACCTCTTGAAAAAAAGTTAGCAAATTTGGATTCTCATGTACTAATTTTCTATATTGGATTCTAGATGTTTCTGCCAACCTAGTCATTAAGTCATTCCATTCTGGTGTAGCATCAAGTCTGTTGTTAACCAAACTATTCTGAATAACCGCTGTTGTAACAGTCTCCAAATTATATAATGCCAATTCAGGAAGACTATATTTAGAAGCTAAAACCTCTCCTTGTTCTGTAATTTTTATTCTTCCTTTGAGCGTCCCACTTGGTTGAGCCAATATTGCTTGATAAGCAGGACCTCCTCCTCTTCCTACGGAACCTCCTCTACCGTGAAACAGTCTTAAAAGTATATTATTTTTGCTTGAAAGATTTTGAAGAGCAATTTGAGCTCTATGAATTTCCCAGTTACTAGATAAGAATCCTGAATCTTTATTGCTATCTGAATAACCTAACATTAACTCTTGGAGAGGTTTAAAACTTTCTCCAACTTTTGGTAATAATGACTTATAAAAATCTAATTGAAATAATTGCTCCATTACATCAGGAGCTCTTTGCAGATCTTCAACAGTTTCAAACAGAGGGACGACCAACAATGTCGATTTTTGAGAACCTTGATCAATTAGTCCCATCTCTTTTGCTAAAAGAAGGACTTCAAGCAAATCAGATGCACTGTGACTCATTGAAATAACATATGAATGACAAATACGACTTCCAAATTCTTCTTGCAATCTTTTGACCATTTTAAACACTGAGAAAGTTTCTTCAGTACTTTTATTCCAGTTAACTTCAGAGGGAATCAAGGGCCTTTTGGTATTTAATTCCTCATTAAGCCATTGTATTTTCTCTTTTTCAGACATTTGATCATATTGTTTTGGCAACTCAAGGTAATTAGTTAATTCTTGTATTGCATCACTATGTCTAGTACTTTCCTGACGTATATCCAAACTTGCTAAAGAAAAGCCGAAAATATGTACCTGAGTTAATAATTTATTTACGGCCTCACAAGTTAAATCTGTACTATTAAGGCTATTTTTTATTAATTCTAGGTCATAAGTAAATTCAGCAACAGACTTGTAATGTAATTTTTCAACCAGCTCTAAATTTTTGTTATCAGATTCCCTTTCTAAAGATAACTTCCATCCGCCTTCAGCTAGTAAATTATTTCGTTCATGGGTCAATCTTAATTTTTCTAAAATATAACTCAATTTCAATCTATAAGGCTCTGATCTATATCTTGTTGCCCTTGCTTCATAAATTTCAGGAAACTTAACCCTATCAGTTTCTAGTGATTCCAAAAGAGATGAGCTTACTTGGCTCCATTGCATTGAGACGCTTAGTTGATCTCTAAGATTAGAGGTCGCTTTGATATACCTCTCTAACATTAATTGTCTTTGGTAACAGGCAGTCCTCCAAGTAATTTCAGGAGTAACTGATGGATTCCCATCCCTATCAGAGCCTACCCAAGATCCAAATGTACAAAAAGATTCAGTTGGCATCTGAACGTCTGGATAATTTTCAGTAAGGGCTGAAGAAATTCTCCCTCTTAACTGAGGCATCGCATCAAAGAGCACTTGTTGAAAATAATGTAGTGCATAATCAACTTCATCTATTACTGATGGTTTGAATTGATGTAACTCATCTGTTCTCCACCAAAGTCTTATTTCTTCTTTTAGTTGTATTTTGAGAGATTTAATATCTTCAATTGTTAAAAACTTTTCAACTTGTATTTTTTGCAGCAGATTAGCTACTCTTGTTTGCTTATGCCTAATTGTATGTCTAACTATCTCTGTAGGATGTGCGGTAAAAACTAATCGGATATCCATTTCTTGTAGTAATTCCTCTAGTTTTCCTGGGGGGACATTTAATCTTCTAAGCCTAAAGAATAATTCTTTAAATGTTACGGGAGCATTTTGCCTTGCTAAAGGGGGAGCAAATGGATCTAGATTATCTTGTGATTTTTGAACATTCTGATTAGTAAAGCTCTGTATGTATCTATCTTCCTCCACTCTTTGTTCCAAAATATTAACTAGCTGGAAATATAATGAAAAAGCTCTAGCTGCAGAAATTGATTCAGCTAAATCCATAGAATTAACAATATCAACTATTTCAGTTTTAAAATTTTTGGAACTACATTCTTCAACTTGATTTGAATAACTTAATTCCTTCAGCTGTATTAAACGATTTGCTTGATCATCTGGACATTCTTCCCTCAATACAGATTCCCACAAATCTTCTATCAATACACGATTTTTATCCAACGGATCATTGTTGCTTATAAGATCCACATTATTATTTTTAAACTGTTTCATAGATTCCATATAATTATTATGTCATAAGTAAATATATTGGGATCAAATATTTGTTTATATTATTAAATACTTTCTTCTTCACTTTGAATCATCTTATGAGCAGTGAATTTCATAATATCCTCAATAGACAATCCTTCTTTATATTGTTTTATCCATTTCATAGATTGATTTCCTTCCTCAAGAACTTTATAAATAGGTTTCAAAAGATGAGTCATATTTAACTTTTCTGCAGTTAAAGATAAATCAGCTAATACATTTTTTATCCATTCTCTACAAATCATTTTCTTGCCATCTTTCCAATGAGTCAATTCAGCGTCTAGACTCATTTGTGCAGCTTTAATTTCGTTTAGATCACATATTTTTGTTAATTGATCCATAGAAAACTTACTAGTATTTAAGGGATCTAAAGTCTTCAGATTTTCGAATAAATAAATGACTCTAAGTTCAAGTAAAGCTGTTATTGCCAACAATAACTCAATATCAGAGATGTAATCGCAAATTCTTAATTCAAGACGATCTAAAACATGAGGCCTTTGAGGTCCATTTGGGCGAATAGAAGACCAAAAATGTCTAATATTGTACATATTTCCATTCTTAATATTTTCTTCAATCCATTTTATATAGTCATCATGATTGTAAAAAAAAGGAACCTTATTTGGTGTTTTAGGGAATTGAATCCATCTCTGTGAATGATTATTAGTAAGTTTATTATTTAAAAAAGGAGAGCTTGCACTTATTGATAAATACAAAGAAGCCTCACACCTTACAAGTCGGATAGCTGCAAAAAGTTTATCTAAGTTATCAATACCTAAATTTATATGAACACTGGAAGTGGCGATTGATATACCGTAGTTATCTTGAATAAATTGATGATAAACATTATTTTTATCAGAACGTTGAAACTGATTATTGTGTTTAAAACATAATGTAGATGAAGGGATTATTGTTAAATCTCTTTTGTTTAACCATTTCCTTAAACTTATTCTAGGTTCTAATAAATTCTTATAACTGACTTTATAGTCTTTTTCTGGATTCGTAATATACTCAACATTTCTGTTATCCGGCTCTTTGACAAAATTCGAAAACGTTTTTTCTATATCATCGGAAACTCCAACATGATTATTGTGAGAACCTGTAAAGAGTTCCACTTCAAATCCTTTATATAAATTATCATTATTCATTTATCTATCCAAACAAGCCAATGCCATTAATATACCTTTGGCTTTATTAATAGTCTCTTGATATTCATTCGCAGGAGAGGAATCTGCAACTATCCCAGCACCAGCCTGAACAGAAACTATATATTCTCCATCATTTGAAGGCTGAACTATCATTGTTCGTATTGTTATCGCAGTATTTAGTGCACCATTTATATCTATAGACCCATAAACTCCAGCATACGGACCTCTAGCATCTTTCTCAAAGTCCTTAATTAATTGCATAGCTCTAATTTTTGGAGCCCCAGTTACTGTACCAGCAGGAAAACATGCTTTAAGTAAATCCCATACCCCAGTATTACTTTTTAAGATACCTTCAACTTCACTAACTATGTGCATTACATGTGAATATTTTTCAATTATCATCAAATCTTTAACCTCTACTGTGCCTGTTTCACATACTCTTCCTAAATCATTTCTTCCCAGATCAATAAGCATTACATGTTCTGATATCTCTTTAGGATCTTTTAATAAATCTTTCTCAAATTTTAAATCTTGTTCAGCATCTTTACCTCTTGGCCTTGTGCCAGCTATCGGTCTTAAGCTTGCAACAATTTGATTAGTTTTATTCTTCTCTGCTTTGACCATTACTTCAGGACTAGAACCTATTAAGTACCATGATCCAAAATCAAAGAAAGCCATATAAGGTGAAGGATTAACAATCCTCAAGCTTCTATATAGATTAAAGGGATCACTTTTAACTTTCGATTGAAATTTTTGGCTAATAACAATTTGAAAAATATCTCCTTTTCTTATATATTCCTTTGCAGAAACAACAGCTTCCTCAAACTCTTTTCTTTCCCAATTACTTGAAATTGCAATATTCAAATCTTTTTTTTCATCCCAGTTAAGAGCATGTTTTTCATTAATTGGAGCACTCATTAAATCTTTGATTCTATTAATTCTTGAAATCGAATCTTGATAAATTTCTTGAACATGAGTTTCTGATGTCCTGGAAGTGTCAGCATATACAACTACAGTGATACATCTTTTCATTTGATCAAATATTACTAATTGATCAAAAAACATCCAAGATCCATAGGGTAAATCATTATCTTCTATAGGATTAATAGGCACATTAGGTTCTATGCGATTGATTAATTCATAACCCCAAGAACCATATAACTGACCAACATAAGGTAAATTATCGATATTATATGACTTATATTCTTCGGTCCAAGTTCTTAATAAATCAAAAGGATCGCCTTTATATTTTTCACTGTTTCCATTATTCCAAGTCTTAATAGTTTCTTCTCCACGACAAACTGCTTCCCAAAGAGGATTAGTAGCAACAATACTCCATCTACCTAAATTTTCCCCACCTTCGACGGATTCAAAAAAGACCCCATGTGAATCTTTATTTGATAATTTAAGCCATGTTGATAATGGGGTCTCTAAATCAGCAGGCCAAGTTTTGAAAATAGGTATAAAATTTTTACCTTCTTTATAAGCCTTTAAAAAACTATCTTTTTGAGAACTGATCATACTAGTAAATTCAGTCCAAATTATAATTATATTTGTTTCTTATATCAACTTTTGATAATTTATTCAAAAGTTTCTTTGGTAGTAAATTTTAAACCTGCAGGATTCGGATTCTCTCCAATTCTTCTTGGATTATGACCAACTTTTTCTCTACCTTCATTAACTTTCTCGGAGAATACTCCATCCTTAGGATGTAAGAATTCAATATCTCCGCCAGGGAATATTCTATAAATTTTAAAATTTTCAATCCTAGGTTTAAAACCCCTTAATTGTGTCCCAAGAGCAAGACATTGTTCTTTTCTTGCAAAGTACATTAAATTATCTCCCTCGTGCATAATAGCGGCTCCACCAGTTGGCAACTCAAATGCTTGTTCCTTGGAGCTATTCCATGAAATCGCATATTTTTCTTCAGTTTCTGCAGAGTTTAATAAACCCCCAGTACTGCCTATATGCTTTGGAAATTGACCAACTAAAGTTTCAGTCATCCTAAATTTTGAAATTATTTCTTATAAGAAACTAGCATTCATGTTTTACAAATTTCTTAATTTTTTAAAAAGTTTCTACATTATTTAATAAATGTAAAAAAGAAATATGCATTTAAATATGATCTATATCTGCAATTGGGAAAAATACTGTCAAGCCAGTATCCCTTCTTTGTGTAACGTGACCTCCTAAACTCGCTAATAATTTTTGAGTTGCAACTTGACTTAATTGTAAACTTCCCGTTTGAGGATTCCAATTTAATACTGGACCAATATCAGAACCATTTTCTGTATTAAAAATTTCGTTTTTACCCGTATCAAATTTTTTTACTTTTAATTGAAGTTTTAATTTTTGTCCCGCGGGCCGTAACTCTAAGATTAAACTACTACCTTCTCTTAAACCTCTAGTATTTTTATCAATTAGCCCTCTTAACATTAATTCTAGTTTTTCAGAATCACTCAAAATTTCGGGAAGTTGTTTAGGTATATCAATTTCTATCGAAATCCCGCGCCGTTTTAATTGTTTACTCCAAACAGGTGATAATTTATAAAAAATTTCCCCTAAATTTATTCTTGCCAACTGATT
>ERZ802819.2216-NODE-2216-length-11101-cov-16.3995_pt1 | contig 11101 bp, 5 predicted proteins | sample MGYA00345647_ERZ802819 | MGnify/ENA primary metagenome ERZ802819 (study PRJEB30503, sample SAMEA104212355) | marine metagenome | biome: Westerlies Biome; feature: [SRF] surface water layer (ENVO:00010504) within the epipelagic zone...; material: water... | reverse complement strand
AAAATGAGATGACCACGAATGTCCGCACATCGTATAACCATAATCGTTAGTGCGACTCGGCTGATAGTAGAAAGGACAGAGATCAATGAAGGTGGTTCCTATTTGCCAAAGTTCTGATTGCCAAGGTTTTGGTGCAGATATCGCAGGTGTCGATCTCGCGAATCTCACAGATAACGCTTTTGAAGCGATTTACCGTGCATGGCTAACCCTCGGTGTGCTTCGGTTTAAAGGACAAACACTCAACAAGGACTCGCTTCAGACGTTCAGTCAGCGCTTTTGACCACTGGAGCAAATTCCTACAGGGCGTATGACCGAAGAGCAGCAGGCACGGCTGGACAATTTCTTCGTAACGCCCATCTCGAGCACTAAGGTCGACGGGAAACCTATTGGCGGGCTGGGTGATGCTGGGGCGACCTGGCATTCCGACATGACCTACGCTTAGGTGCCCCCGCCCGCCAGCGTCTTGCTCGGCGATGAGATTCCGCAAAATGCAGACGAGATCTACTCCGTGGTCAGCGTGCAGCGCTGACGTCACTGACGGGTCAGTTGCTGCGACCGTCCTTATACTCGAACTTTCATTTGCTCGAGCGAAAATCGGGCTCGGCTTGCCATTGTTTTATTTTTTAGGGCCTCAAATTCTTCAGCTTCTTGAGCGCTAATGAGTGTTGACAGTATCCTCTCGAAGTGAGTGTGCATGGCCTGTCTGGCAGCTGCTGCATCCCTCGCCTGAATCGCCACAAAAATGGCTTCATGCTCTTTGTAGCGCGCGACGCTGTCGATCTTACAATTTTCTTGGTAAGCATGCCGAATGCGCGGTGTATCATTTCGCATTCGCCACAGATTCTCAACCATCTCCACAATAAGCGGGTTGTGTGTTGCGTCGGCAATGATCCGATGGAAATCCTCATCGGCTCGCTCCGACATCAACTCGCCATTTTGATATTCATCGCCCAATTCAGTGAGTGCTTGTTTTAAGGCAGTGAGTTGCTCCGGTGTGATCATGCGGGCTGCCAACGCTGCGGCCTCACCTTCCAGGATGGCACGAGCCTCGGTCAGTTCAAAAGCACTGGCTTCATGCATGGGGCCCTGCCCCGATGTTTTGCCGTCCTCACTTTGAGGCAATATGTAAATGCCCGACCCACTCTTTATCCGAACAAATCCCTGAGCCTCGAGAGCGATAAGGGCTTCGCGCACGGTAGGGCGGCTGACTGAAAATTTCTCTGCTAATTCTCTTTCGGGCGGCAGTCTGCCGCCCGGCGGAAAGGCCCCGGACCGAATTAGGATGAGCATTTGCTCGGCCACGCCTCGGTATAAACGGTTTTCCTGTGACATAGCAGACGCCTAAAAAATGATATGCAGTAGATACTATCAGACGTCTGAAATTTTGGTAATAACTTTGTTCTGCCAAATTGCCGCGCCATAGTTTTACCGGGTTGGTTTAGCGTCCAGGGGGTCGTTAAACTTGAAGTGGTTTAGTTAAATTTGCCGTGTCAGCTTGCATTGTTTGACAAATCTGGGTTTTACTGCCTAACCAATAAGATAAGAAGATATTACCAAACTAGAAAAATAGATGAAATTGGTAATACCAAAAATGGGAAGAGACGCGCTGTTCAACATGGCCCTAGTGGGTTTCCGCGGTCGTCTATGTCCTTAACACAAGCGTGATGCCGTAATGCATAGCGCCCACGTCGTTTTAGACGAGCTGAGCCGGCACGGTGACAGTGTTGGTTCTGGATTTGAGAAAGGAGTCCAGGGTATGAGTCGTAAAGTCCTTCTAGTAGCATTTCTTTCAGCCTTTATTGTCGGCTGCGGTAGTGATCGAGGTAGTGTTGATCCCGTAGCGAGCTCTAATGGAACTGCCAGTATCTCGGGGCAGGCTGTTGTGGGACAGACCCTGTCCGCATCAGCGACGGATCCTGATGGCATAGAGTCAGGAACTGAGAGCTACCAGTGGTACTCAGATGGCGCTGCAATTGGTGGGGCGACGTCGATGGCTTACACGCTTACCGCTGCCGAGGGTGGTGAAATGGTGAGTGTGGTTGTCAGATACACAGACTCCGCCGGCCTACGCGAAACTGTGGAATCTTCAGATGTGTCCATTCAGGCGGCATTTTCATTGGGCGCGGTTTACGTCCATGCCCGAGTAGATGGTGCGGCCTGTGAAATCGCAGCGGTTGGTGCGGATGGTGTTGTGGGTAGCTCGCTTGCGACTGGCACTACAGTGGCTGGCTCAGTAGCCTTCGATGGCCTCGTGCCGATAGACGGTGCTGCCTTATTGAGTTGCTCGGGCGGAACCTATGTGGATGAGGCGTCTGGATCAGTCTTGGGCGCGCCTGTAAGTCGCGCGGTTGTGGAGGTTACGGGTGATGCCGTTTTTACTGTGTCACCGCTCACCGAGATTGCGGTCGCGCTTGCTGTGCAGGCTGGTGATCTAAACCAGGCGCTCGCTGCGTTCAATGCGTCTGTGGGTGTTAATTTCGGTATCTCCGGAGACATCACTGAAGTGTCGCCGACTGACGTCGCCTCTGTCGCGCTTGCCGACGATGAAGCCGGTAACTATGCAACGGCACTTGCGCTTATTTCTCAACTAGATGCAAACGATGCTGCGGCCACTGCTGGTGATGTGATAGCGAGTTTCAGTGCGGATTTGGTCGATGGTATTTTGTCGCAGGCGACCATTGATTCGGTCAACCAAGCCGCAATTGACCTTACCTTGTCGCCTGTTGGTGGAAATTTAAACACTAATGCTTTGACTCGGGTAGTGGACGCTATTAACAACGTTCCAGAGCCGGCAACCTTTCAGGGGTTGGCGGCATCAATCGCCAATGACGAGACCTCGCCGCTCACCGGTACTGTGGTCGTTAATGACGTCAACTTCGGTGAGGACCGTGTCGTTGCGCAAACCGACGTTACCACCAGCTACGGCACTTTCAGCATCTCTGAAAATGGCGATTGGGCGTACTCTCTTGATACGGCCAACGGTGACGTGGCCGGATTGGAAGTCGGTGAGTCCGTCAGTGATGTGATAGCGCTTGAATCAGCTGACGGCACACCCACTGCGCTAGTGATTCGAGTGACTGCACTGACGCAAGTTGCCGAAATAACTAACACGATCAATGGCGATACTGGCGAACTCAGGCTGGACCTCGATCCGCATCAACTCCAAGGTAGGCTTAAGTTCTCATTCCTCAAGACCGAAGCCTTAGCTGATGACGGTAATCAGAAAGATGCTTATGTGACTTTGTATGGATCGTCCGGCAGTAACTCAGAATCTCTTGTTGACCTGCGTATCCAAGGGTCCGCCGAAAATGAAGACGGGAGTATTCGGGCGCCTCGATTCCTGGTGCGTAATACAGACTCTTCGTCCTACCCCGGCGACACCATAGAGGCACCCTTTACACCTAATGAGTGGTACGACATTGAGATGGTCTGGGATATGTCCCAAGAACAGCAGGTGACTATTTTGATTAATGGCGAGCCGCTTGGTGGCGGCGCGTTTTCAACAGCAGCAGTTGTCGATGGCGACTTTACTGACCTGAGTCAGTGGTTTGCTGAGGGCGTTCAGCGCGTCCAGTGGCGTTTCGGTGACAACGGCACTGTTATCCCATTTGGTTCTTACCTCATTGATAATGTGGAAATCTACTCAGACACATCAGGCACTGAGCTTGCGTTCTCTGACGACTTTGAGAGCTATGACGCAGGTGCTGTCTTCGCTGGATCAGCTACCTATGCCGGTTCGGTCGATGCAAGTGTCACTGTTTTTGACCGAAGCGAAGAAACCGCGTCAACACCGGCGGCCTTCTTTAACCTTGTGGGAGCCCTGAATAGTGACAGTGCCGAGCCGATCTCGGGCACGATCACGGTAATCGATGCTGATCCGGGTGAAGCGGTGCTTGTCGAGGAGACCAATGCTGCCACGACCTACGGTAACATTACGATCTTGCCGTCAGGTGCTTGGGAGTACACGCTTGACATCACTGATCCGGCCATTGCGGCATTGGTTCAGGGGGATCGCGTGACTGACGCCATTACGGTGATGTCAGCTGACGGATCGACTGCCGACCTTGTTATTACAATTAATGGGGTGGGTGGCGACATTAATACAGGCACCACACAGGTGGCCGTCATTGTCGATACCGATGCGGGAGACACCGGTGAGCTTCGATACAAGCTAGAGGGTGAGCCCCTCGCAGCGGGCCGTGTTGAGATGAAAATAAAGCGTCTCGACGATGACTTAGGCAATGGGGACGCGTTCATCACGTTGTTCAACTCTGCAACTAATAATGACGGCGCTATTCTCGACTTCCGAATTAAGGACGATAGCTTCGCGGTCAGAAGTCCCAGTTCTATCGACACATCCTCGTTGCCGCACCGGCTCGATGAGTTCATGGACTTACGGATTACTTGGGAGTATCCCGATGGTTCAACGTCGGTTAATCCATTGGTAACCGTCTCGGTGGATGGAGTGAGTTTGCCTGCGTTTTCGCCTGAAAATAACTCTGTTGGTGGTGTGACCCATGTGTCTGTTCGCTTTGGCGATAACAGTGGTGTTCGAGAAGCAACGGGTAAAGTAAGCGTTGATGACCTTGCGATTTATTCCGATACCGCGGGCTTTAACGAGGTTTTCTCCGACGACTTTGAGTCTTATGTAGAAGGGGACTCACTCGATACTGATAATGGGGCGTCCCCCTATAACTCCAGCACCTCCGAGGCGACAGTCGAGTCGACAGATAGTTTGGGTGGTCCTGGCACACCGGGCAATAAGCTCGCGGAGATAAGAGATACGGATTCGGGCGATACGGGCGAGCTACGATATAAGCTTGCTGAGGCAGATGCGCCACTCGCTGCCGGTCGCATCGAAGCGGCTGTGAAGCGCCTCGACGATGAAGTGGGCGATGGTGATGCCTTTATCACGTTGTTTAACTCTGCAACGAACAATAGCGGTGCGATTCTCGATTTCCGGATTAAGGACGATTCTTTTGCTGTTCGCAGTCCGAGTGGCGTCGACGTTTCTGCATTGCCTCATAGGCTCGATGAGTTTATGCATGTCGTTGTTACCTGGGAGTACCCTGGCGGCGACACTGCATTGCTGCCCGAAGTCATCATTTCGATTGACGGTGTCACGCTGCCTGCGTTTACGCCCGAAAACTCTGCGACGGGTGGATTAACGCATGTCGCCTTCCGGCTTGGAGACAATAGTCGTGTCATGGACGCAACGGGTGTCTTTAGCGTCGATGATCTTGGTATCTACAGCGACACGGATGGTATGCAACGTGTCTTTGGTGACGACTTCGAGTCTTACTTAGAGGGTGATTCGCTCGACACGGATAACGCCGCATCGCCTTACAACTCGAGTACATCTGAGGCCACGGTTGGTAAAGAGCCCGAGGCTGACACTGGTGGGCCAGGTACTCCGGGTAATAAAGTCGCTGAAATCATCGACACTGATGCTGGCGATACCGGCGAGCTTCGATACAAGCTATCGGATGCTGATGCGCCGTTAGCGGCCGGTCGTCTGGAAGTGGCGGTGAAGCGATTGGATGACGATTTAGGTAACGGTGATGCCTTCATCACATTATTTAACTCGGAAACCAAAAACAGTGGATCGATCCTCGACTTTCGAATTAAGGACGACAGTTTTGGGGTTCGTTACCCAAGCTCGACAGATACGTCCTCGCTGCCACTCGCGCTGGATACATGGATGAATGTTGTAGTCACTTGGGAATACCCCGGTGGTGATACTGCCGTCGCTCCAGCCGTGATTATCGAAATCGATGGTGTGGCACTCGAGGCGATCACACCCGATAACTCGCCGTTTGGTGGCGTTACACACGTTTCCTTCCGGTTTGGCGATAACGGCGGTGTCAGAGAGGCTACTGGAATATTCAGCGTTGATGACCTGGCGATTTATTCAGATACCGACGGGTCGACGGCTGTCTTTGAAGATGACTTTGAGTCGTACCTAGAGGGTGACTCGTTAGATACCGATAACGCTGCATCGCCATACAACTCAAGTACGTCAGAGGCGACCGTTGGAGTGGAGGAATAGCATGTTCGAACAAACAGCACTTTATAAGATGATCCAAAGCTGCATCAATAACGTGAGACCAGATATGTCAAAGACACGAGTTAATACCTTTTCAACGGGTGCTCCGCGCGCTGCTTTCTCCCGCCTAGTCATAGCCACTTGCTGCACTGTGGGATTCGTCCAGATGGGCTGGGCCCAGGAAGATGTGTCTGAGGAATCGGCAAGCGGCTCAATCGAAGAAGTCGTGGTCACCGGTATTCGAGAGGTTGTCAAAAGCACGATTGATATTAAACGGTCATCTGTGCAAATCGTCGATGGACTGTCTTCCGATCAGATCGGGGACATCCCCGCACTGTCGGTCGGTGACGCGTTAGAGACGATTACCGGTGCGACATCTCACCAGGAGAATGGTGTTGCCACAGAATTATCCGTGCGTGGTTTAGGTCCGTTTTTGGGGACAACCGTGGTCAATGGCCGAGAGGCCACAAATGGCGGTGGTAACCGGGCAGTAAATTTCAGCATCTTCCCGTCTGAGATGTTTAATAAAATTGCGATTCACAAATCACAATCTGCGGAATACATCGAGGGGGCCGTTAGCGGGCAAATACACCTCGATACGAAGCGGCCTTTAGAGTTCGGCAAGCGGCTTTTACAGGTTGATGTAAAGGCTGCACACAGCCCCGATGAGGCGGATATCATCGACGGTCAGGAGCTCGGCTCACGCGCAACGGTTGGCTATATTGACCAGTTTGAGTTGTCTGGCGACGCCATGTTGGGTGTGTCTTTGGGTATTCAAGTCCGAGATGAGTCGAATCCAGAGCAGGAGTATCAAACGACATCGGGGCAGGGGCGGCTCGAGGCCTGTGAGCTCACATCGTTTGATTCCAATGCCTTGCCGCTCGATACCTCGGGCCGATGCCACGATAATTCACTGAGTGTGCAGAATGATCGAATACAGGGATTGATTGACTCTAACCCTAATTATAACTCTCCGAGCGATATTCCTTTCGCCTATATCCCGCGCGATCATCGGTATCGCCAGAATACGACTGACGATGAGCGCGAGGCTGTTTTTGGAAGCATTCAATTCCAGCCCAATGATCGGCTCGATATCATGTTCGATTTTCAGTACTCGGAGCGCGACCAGCGCGAGATGCGGCGTGATTTGCAATGGGGCAGTACCCAGGAAGACATTTCGGCGCTTACCTCGAACCCTTCCACGGGTATTGTGACATCGTCGGTCTCTGAGACCACAATCCATTCATACACGACGGATTTTCAGCGCCTCGAAGAGTACCAGGGCTTTGGACTTAACGTCGATTTTCTTATTACGGATCGCTTAACGCTCAATCTTGATTACGCGGAGTCCGAAACCACACGTACCGAGACAGATATTGAGCTTCGTCTCGGTGCGACGGATAACAACCTTGTTGGTGGAAATCGTGACGACTTTACCGTTCAGCTAGACACGCAAGCGGGTGGCGGTGTCGCAATGGCAACGATTCTAAACGATGGTGGCAATGGCTTTGAGGTGACCGATCCTAGTTATTTTAACGCTCGAGATCGAGGTCGTGTTCGCGCTCGACAGATTGCTCGCGAGAATACGCTAGACGCGTTCCGCGCAGACCTCACTTGGGATGCTGATATGGGGGCTATCCACACAGTTAAGGCCGGAACTCGCGTGTCGACAATGGCGTATTCGCAGTTGGGTGGCTTACGCAACGCGCCGGGGCAAAGCTTATTTGAGGATGAGGACTTGGTTTCTCCAAATGGCGGTGCAAATAACGACGTAACTGACGCGGTTCTCAGCAACGTATTGGCATGTGCAAACAGCCAGTTTCCGGAGTCTGGTTTCCTCTCGAATGTTGCAAGTGGAGACATCATTAACAATGCAAGTAGTGGCTCCTCCGTTAGTGAATACGCCACTTTCGATTTTGATTGTGCTGTAGACGCTTGGCTGGTTAATTACGGCGGGCAGTCTGCGATTCAATTCCAAAATGGCATTACGTCTGGAACGACTGACGTCGAGGAAGATACAACCTCTTTCTATGTTCAGGCAGAGTTTGACTCAATGTGGGGCGACACGCCGATCAGGGGTAACTTTGGCGTGCGGTATGTCGATACTGAAATTACGTCGGTTGGCTATCGTGGTCCCATTACCGTCGAAGAGATTGACGGTGTTGGCTTTGTTGTAACCGAGGGTGACGCGAGCATTTCTGGTTTCGAAACCGACACTCAAGTCAGTAGTTATCAAGAATGGCTGCCAAGCCTTACCGTCGTCGCTGATGTTAACGATGACTTGGTTTTCCGTATGGGCGCTTTCCGGGGTATGTCTCGACCTGATCCACACTCGTACGGCAATGGTCGCGCTGTTCAAGACAACGATGAGACCAATGCATACACGTCCCTCTCAGAGGCGATTAATGGAATCAGCGCCACGGGAAACCCCTATTTAAAGCCGATTTTGTCTAATAACCTCGATGTCGGTTTGGAATGGTATCCCAGCGAGAGCACCATGATTGCAGGTTTGGCGTATTGGAAAAGCTTTAATGCGCAGTTCCAAACAGCGGCGCAGGTTGAATCCTTTAACTTAGACGGCAATCGTGTTCAGGGCGTGGTTGAAACCACCCAGCTCAGTGACGATACCAGTACGATTAAGGGCTTTGAGGTTACGGCGATTCATTCGTTCGATTATCTCCCAGGGTTTTGGAGTGGCTTCGGCGGTAAGATCAGCTACAACTACGCGGATTCTGATTTTGAGTATGAGGATCAATACGGCGGTGATGGCGTAGGGGTGTCAATTGACCAAGATACGGGTGAAGTAACCCAGACACCGTTGCTCGGTATTTTGCCGCCCGCAAATCTCTTCGGCCTGTCCGAAAACGTCAGTTCTATGCAGTTGTATTGGAGCAATGACAAGTGGTACGCCCAAGCAATTCACAATCGCCGGTCTGGGTACTTCCAGCAGTTTACGCGTGATGCCTTTGGACGAGTACGTTACACAGACTCGAATGCACGACTGGATCTGCGGCTCCGGTACAAGCTCACCGATAACATTCGAATCAGTTTCGAAGCGAAAAACATCCTAGACGAGGCGCGCAGAGACAGCAGGGCAATCGACGGAAATGCTTATCAGGCTCTTAGTTTCGGACCAAGACTCTTTTTGGGACTCACAGCTAAATTTTAAAGCCAAGGGATGGGCTACCCCACGTGGATAACAAAACCGATTTTTATGGGCGTCAGTGCGTTGAAAAAAAGCAATGCGGCGCCCCATTCTCTTGCGATGCTACACTTAAATTCGTCACCACTAGAGCAAATAGAAGCGTCAAGGATGGTTTCAGGGTAATCACTTGCTTTGCTTTCTTGGCAAGTTCTTTAGCGAGTACAGCCCCTGTATTTGCTGATAATCCGGGTGATCATTTCAATCTAAAGTTTTGGAAGCTCACACTGCCACTTGATGCTAACCAAGACGGTAAGGTGGATGAAGTTGGTGTTCGGTCACTGGCAGACTACTCGCATCCTGATTTTTTCTATCTCGACGACGATCGGTCTCTTGTATTTACGGCGCCGAATAAAGCCAAGACGACTTCGGGGTCATCAAATACTCGGAGCGAACTTCGGCAGATGTTGCGTGGGCGTAACACTCGTATTGGAACTCATGATCCAAAAAATAATTTCGCTTTGAGGGCGCACAAGGGTTACCGGGCGTTTGCATCTGTCGGCGGTCAACTCGAGGCAACATTAAAGGTCCTGCATGTTGCCCGAAATGCAGCCAACGAGAGTAAAAAAGCGGCCTATTCGGTGGTTGTTGGACAAATCCACGCCGACAGAGATCAGGACGTGATTAATAAAGGTAAAGGGTTTGGGTGGGGTAATGAGCCCATCAAGGTTTACTACAAAAAATGGCCCAACCATGACACCGGCTCGGTATTCTGGACGTACGAGCGAAACCTGCCGAGAGGCGATCCTAACCGCACCGATATAGCCTATCCAGTATGGGGTAATACTTGGGAAAATCCCGAAGATCCGGGTTCCGACGGCATCGCACTGGGACAATTATTTAACTACAACATCAATCTCCATAAGAACACCATGTATCTCACGTTCCGCACCGCCGATCCTGCGCGCACTGTTACCTATCAGGTTGATCTCTCGGATAATGTGGACCCGTTCGGTGAGATCGATGTTAACGATAATCCTCGGGGATACTCTGGTGATGCACTGTACTTTAAGGCTGGGGCCTACAACCAATGCAGTACGCTCGACAAAGAGGGAATTTGGTATGCGGGTTGTGCTGGCACTGGAGACTGGGCGATCGATAGTGCCAACGGTGACTATACTTCAGTAGCGTTCCGCAGAATTCAGCTCTCTGGGTCCGTCGACCCTGGTCGAGGACGCTGATGAGTCAGGATACTGGCGGATGATGGGTCGTTTCGAACGTTTGCTTTTGGCGGCTATGGTCTCCAGCTGCGGTGGTGGGTCGGATCAGACGAGCGAGCTGATTTTTACGTCTCCCGTCAGCGCTCCAGCGCCCGAACCTGCGCCGGAACCCGAACCCGCACCGGAACCCGAACCTGCGCCTGAGCCCGAACCTGCGCCTGAGCCCGAGCCCGAGCCTGCGCCGGCACCCGAACCTGCGCCTGAGCCGGAACCCGAACCTACGCCCGGCGCAACCACGTGTGACGGAAACTATTTGATTAACGTAGTCGATGCATACGATGACGGAGACAGCCAGCCGAACTACGGTGCTTCGCAGTCGATTGACGATAGTTTTGACGCTGCGTCTCGGTGGCAATCGGCGGGAGACGCAAAGTCACTCACCTTAGATCTTGGTTCACGCCATCTCGTAAAAGAGCTCGGGGTGGCTTGGTTTAATGGCGATCAGCGTATTGCCCGTTTTACCGTTTTATTGTCTGAGGACGGTAGTGGCTTCGACAGTGTGCTGCGCGATCAGACCTCCACGGGTGAAACGGATAGCTTCGAGCGTTACTCGCTGCCGTCTACGATTGCTCGATTTGTCCGAATCGAGGCCTATGGCAATTCTGTCACAACAGAAAACGCCATTTTGGAGGC
>ERZ802819.2214-NODE-2214-length-11103-cov-6.25534_pt1 | contig 11103 bp, 7 predicted proteins | sample MGYA00345647_ERZ802819 | MGnify/ENA primary metagenome ERZ802819 (study PRJEB30503, sample SAMEA104212355) | marine metagenome | biome: Westerlies Biome; feature: [SRF] surface water layer (ENVO:00010504) within the epipelagic zone...; material: water... | reverse complement strand
TGTTATCTCCCGGACTGTTGTTTTGGCGTAGCCTGACTCAGTGGCTAGGGGGAATGGGTTTCGTCTTGCTGACTCTTGCAGTGATGCCACTGTTGGGATCCGGCGGAGTCCACATGTATCGGGCTGAAATTCCGGGTCCGACCAAAGAAAAGTTAACCCCCAGGGTGACGCAGACTGCACTTTATCTTTGGGGTCTGTATCTACTTTTTACTGTGCTAGAGATACTGATGTTGATGCCGGCAATCGGTTGGTTTGACGCCATCACCCACTCATTGAGCACTCTCTCTACGGGTGGATTTTCGACAAAAAATGCGAGCATAGCGGCTTTCGACAGTGCCTATGTGGATGCCGTGGTCACGGTATTTATGTTACTGGCTTCGATTAATTTCGTTTTGCACTATCGATTCTTGTTTCAATTTCAAACCAAATCGTTCTTTGATGGAGAGTGCCGGTTTTTTATCGGTGTGGCACTCACTTCTATGCTTTTCATTACGGCGGTTCTCACTTTCGTGACTGCTTATCCGGCTAAAAGTCAGCATCCTGAAATATATTCAGGATTGGGTGAGTGCTTCCGGGTGGCTAGTTTTCAAGTGGCGACTTTGTTTTCAGGTTGTGGGTTTGTGACCGCCGACTTTGACCATTGGCCAAATATCTGTCGTGTGCTTCTTGCGGTTTTGATGATGATTGGTGGATGTGCTGGATCGACAACCGGTGGCGTCAAGGTGGTTAGATTCTTGACTCTGATGAAGTTTAGTCTTCGTGAAATCGCATTATTGATCAGGCCACAAGCCGTTATCTCGCTCAAGCTGAACGGGAATAATATTGAACGCGAAGTGGTTTCTAGAGTGCTGGGATTCCTAGCATTGTGGCTGTTGTTGTTTCTTCTTTCAGTGGCTTTGATGTCTTTCATTACTGATCCTGGGTGGTCGAGTGAATCAGGGAGTCTCGACCCGGTAGAAGCGAGCAAGGTGAGCGGTGCACAAGAGGATGATCATCTGGTAACAGCTTTCGGTGCAACTTTGGCGACTTTGACCAATGTGGGACCGGGTTTCGGTGGGGTTGGACCCATGGAGAACTATGCCGATATTCCTGCCGCCGGAAAGGTCTTATTGATCCTGTTGATGCTTCTCGGAAGGCTGGAGATCTATGCTGTTCTTGTGATCTTCTTACCCTTCACATGGAGACGTTGAATCCCGCTCACTTTAGGCGAGGTCAAACAGCAACAAATCGGATTCTGCCAACGAGTGAATCGAATACTTTTCGATAGCCTCGATTGCTACGCCGTCTCCGCTCTTCAGGTTGTGCTTTTCACTCTCGGATTCAAGACTGATATCCCCGGAGATCACCTGGAGCCAATGGCCTCGTCCTGAGTTAATGGTGATCTCATCTTGATCACCGGGCAGAAAGTTTCTTCGCATGATTCTGGCGTCTTGATGAATCATGAGGCACTTTTCTGATTCTTTATTGCTGACCATGAGTTGCCACTGACCCGATCTATCTTTCGGATCAAATGCCATTTGATCATAGCGAGCATTGACACCGTGAGTTCCGGGAATGAGCCAGATCTGATACAGATGAAGTTCCGAATCTTCCGCATTTCTCTCGCTGTGGACGACACCTCTCCCGGCGCTCATCACCTGAATTTCTCCTGCTTGAATGACTCCTTCGCCACCGGTGGAATCCTGATGCGCGATAGAACCTTTGAGGACGATGGTGATGATTTCCATCTCTCGATGGGGGTGTGCAGGAAAACCTGTATTGCCGGCAATACGATCTTCGTTCATGACCCTCAGGCTACGCCAGCGCATCCATTTCGGATCTTGATATTCCCCGAAGCTGAAGCTGTAGCATGCTTTTAGCCAGCCATAGTCGGCAGTTCCTCGATCCTGAGCGGAACGAAGTTTTAACAATTTTTCATCTCCTCCAGCAACCAAGCCATCGTTTCGATTCCTCGCTGGTAATCGGGAAGATGGAATTTTTCGTTGGGAGAGTGTGCGTTGTCATCGGGAAGACCTAGTCCAAGAAGAATCGTATCGATGCCGAGTGTCTCCTTGAGATCACTGACGACCGGAATAGAGCCACCTTCCCGAATCATGACAGGGGCTTTGCCGAAACCTTTTTCTATAGCGCGAGACGTGGCGTCGAGCCATGGACTGTTTTGTTCGACGAGCACAGGGCGGGCGCCATGATGGCAATGAACAGTCAGGGTGCAGGTATCAGGGCAAATCGAGTGCAGATGATTTTGGACCAATTCTGCAATCTCATCCGGGTGTTGATCCGGGACGAGTCGCATCGACACCTTGGCACTGGCGTGTGCCGGCAAGACAGTTTTTGCACCTTCTCCAGTCCAACCACTGAGCAATCCATTGATATCGAGTGTGGGGCGAGCCCATTTTCTTTCAAGAGTGGAGAAACCTGCTTCTCCATGAACACGAGGAACTTCTAAATCAGAGCGGAACTCTTCCTCTTTGAATGGCAACTCCCGCATAGAAGTACGTTCTTCTTCAGTGAGTTCTCTGACTTGATCATAGAATCCTGGAATGGTGATGTGGCCTTCTTCATCCCGTAGGCTTCCAAGCATTCGCGTGAGGGCATTGGCGGGATTTTCGACAGCTCCACCAAAAGAACCGGAGTGCAGATCTCTATTGGGGCCTTGAACATGAAGCTCAAGGTATACCAGTCCTTTGAGCCCGACGGTGATCGCAGGCATGCCGGGACCGAACTGGGAGCAATCAGCCACCAAGGCGACATCCGCTGCCAACTCTTCCTTGTGAGATTCGAGGTAGCCGGCGAGATGGGGAGACCCAATCTCTTCTTCACCTTCGATGACAAACTTGACGTTGATGGGTAAGGAACCTCTTGTGCGCAGGACTCCGCAGACTCCGCGGACGAGGGCTAAAGCCTGACCCTTGTCGTCGGTGGCTCCCCGGGCGATCAGATCTTCTCCCTCGAGGGTGGGCTCAAATGCCCCATGTCGCCACAACTCAAGAGGCTCGGGGGGCTGAACATCATAGTGGCCATAGATCAGAAGGGTGGGAGCCCCCTCTGCCCCGTTCCATTGGGCGAAACAGACCGGATGTCCTTCAGTTTCGTCGAGGCGAGTCTCGAAACCCGCATCTCGTAATTCCGCCTGAATCCATTGCCCTGCCTTCTGAACCTCGGACTTGAGGCTCGAATCGGTGGAGACACTGGGGATTCTGAGCCATTCGATCAGTTTTTGGACGTGTTCTTCACGCCCTGCGGACAGCTGTTCAATCACATCCTGCATTTCGTCCTCCTGCTTCCTCGGTCTGCTGGTACACACTCAAAGTGTTCCTTACCATAAACCCAAGGACGGGACTGGGGGAGTTGAAGGTGACGGGATTCCTCCGGATCTGATTAAAAATTAGGACGAAGCCCTGCTTAGGGGCATTAAACTGCAAGATTCAAATCTTGTGTCGGGAAGGAGAAGGCAGATGGATATCAGTATTGAATACTGTGTGAAGTGAAACTACACCCCACAGGCCACCAGTTTGGCGGCTGACCTTAAAGATAAGTTCGGTGTAGATGCTCGTCTCATCGAAAGTGGAGGCGGCGTTTTTGAGGTTGTGATCGATGGAGAACTTGTATTCAGCAAGAAAGAGCTCAGTCGATTCCCGGAGCATTCAGAAATCTATTCCGCGATTGAAGACCGCCAGGTCTGATTACGGTCACGTGACACATTTAGAGAGACGGGTTAAGAGATGAGCAGCGATTCTCAGGAAGTCATCTTCCAGGTCACCGACGTCCACAGATCCTTTGGGACGAAGGACGTTCTTAAAGGAATCACCTTAGGCTTCTTCAGAGGTGCCAAGATTGGATTGATCGGAATTAACGGTTGTGGAAAGTCCACGCTGTTGAAGATCATTGCAGGTGTGGATGATGGTTATGATGGAATTGTGACTCTCGCCAGAGGTGCCACCATTGGTTACGTTCCGCAGGAACCTTCTCTGGATGAGACAAAGACAGTTCGAGAGAACGTAGAGATTGGAGCCGAAAAGGTTCGCAAACTTCTTGAAGAATATAATGCTGTAACAGAATCTCTTGCCACTGAGTTGTCCGAGAAAGATATGCAGGAGGCCTATGATCGCCTCGCTGAACTTCAGGAAAAAATTGATGGCTCTGATGCGTGGGAGATTGATCGACAGATCGATCAAGCGATGCACGCCCTCAATTGTCCTGCAGGGGACTCGATGGTCGCACACCTTTCCGGTGGCGAAAAAAGACGGGTTGCCCTGTGCAAAACTCTATTGGCGCATCCCGATATCTTGCTTCTTGACGAGCCTACCAACCACTTGGACGCAGATACTACAGCATGGTTAGAGAGACACCTCGCTAACTATGAGGGTACTGTTTTGCTCATCACTCACGACCGCTATTTCTTGGATAATGTTGTCGGTTGGATGTTGGAAATCGATCGAGGGCGCGGAACTCCCTTTGAAGGAAACTACAGTCAATACCTTGAGCAAAAATCGAAGATATTGGAAGTTGAAGCTCGGCAAGAAGATGATCGCCGGAAGCAACTCAACAAGGAATTAGACTGGATTCGCCAAACCCCTAGAGCTCGAGCTAAGAAAAGTAAAGCTAGGGTTGAGTCATTCCATAAGCTTCAGGAACAAGTATACGAATCGCGAAAAGATGTTCCTGCATTGGCGATTCCATGCGAGACCAAATTGGGAGACAAGGTTCTGCAAGTTAAAGGAATGACCAAGTCCTACGACGGAAGAACTCTTTTTGATGATCTCTCTTTTGAACTTCGTCCAGGCGCTATCGTTGGCGTTATTGGCCCCAATGGTGCGGGCAAAACCACATTGATGAGATTGATCGCCGATCAAATCGAACCAGACGCTGGAAAAGTTGAATTGGGCTCTACGGTTCAACTTTGCTTTGCGGATCAGAGTCGTCAGGAGTTGGAAAACAACAATACGATCTACGATAACATCTCTGAAGGATACGACGTCTTTCAGGTGGGTAAGGTCGAGATTGCCAGCAGGGCTTACGTGGCTCGATTTGGATTTACCGGAGAAGAGCAAGAGAAGAAGGTCGGAGATTGTTCCGGGGGGCAGAGGAACCGAGTTCAGATGGCGAAGATGCTTCGTCGTGGTGGAAATCTGGTCATCCTCGACGAACCGACTAACGACCTAGACATCCCAACTCTTAGACTTCTCGAAGAAGCTTTGGAAGCATTCCCTGGATGCGCCATCGTGGTCAGCCACGACAGGTACTTCTTGGATCGAGTGGCGACCAATATCCTCGCTTTAGATGGAGAGGGTGGGGGCCGGTTCTTTGAAGGGTCCTACGAAGCGTACGCCGAGAAAATCCGTCAGGAGCGCATCGAGCGCGGTGATGATCCTGATGTTCCAAGGGGAACCCACCGTAGATTCGCCTGATTCTCATATCTGAACAATAACCTGCGAGAGGGTTGTCGGGTGGGGGAATTGCCCGGTAGTCTGTCTGTACTTAGGTGCCGCTGAAATGGATGGAGAACTTCACAGTGATCAATGCCTCGAAATTTTTGATTCTACTGACCCTATTGTTCGCTCTCGGGTGTAACAATAGCAGTTCTTCAAATGTGACGACGGGCGATACGGGAGGTAAGCCCCCCGGACCCGGCGATCCATGCCCATCCCCGTTGGCTGTAGAATTACAGGTTTATATCAACGAAGTCATGGTCGATAACACTTCCGCTGTTCCGAATGGAAGCGGTGAGTTTTACCCATGGGTTGAATTCTACAATCCTGGTCCAGAGTCGATGGAGCTGGGAGGGGCGTTTTTCGCTGATTCGATTGCCGATAACCAGAGATGGCAATTTCCATGTCAGTTCCCTGAAACGAATCTTCAGGCCGGCGAGTTTTTAGTACTGTTCTTTGGCGGTGACGGAAATCCAGATGATCTTCACATTGATTTTCTCCCTGAGATTTCGGGAGAACATATATATGTTCTGAACCAGTCTTCTGATTTCTTTTACTTTAACGCGGACCTCCTCGATCAGAATCAGAGCGCAGGACCCTTTCCGGATGGCGGAGGAGATGCCGTTCCTCTTTCGGTCCCCACACCAGGAGGACCGAATGCTGAGCCAATACCTCCAGTAGTTTTCGTCAGAGGAGATCTCGATCTCGACCTCGACGTTGACGAAGATGATCTCGCACTTCTCACGGGGCACTTTTCAGGATCACCTGTGATCACACTTTGTGCAGATCGCCTCGATATCAATGACAATGGTGAAGTGACAATCAGTGACCTGTCTTATCTGATTCAGGCCCTTGAGCCCAATGGGCTAGTGATTCCTGAGCCATTCCCTTCTGAGGGAGTCGATCCGACTCCGGACAATATCGATTGCGAGGGACCCTGAAGTGAACGCCTCTTTATTACCTAAAGTGTTACTGGTCTGCATGTTAGCATTACCGGATGTAGCGCATTCCCAAACCTCAGGAGACCCCTTTATTGTCAGGGCGAGTTCTTCTGAGCATTTTTCAGGAAACACCGAACAGGGTCAGACTTTCATCTTTCTAGACCACTCTGAACCGGTTGAAGGATTTTCTTTTGGTCTGATTTATGGGGATGAATCTGTGGATCCGTTGGGGATAGAACCCGGATTTGATCTGATAGCAGCGACCGGTGCAGACGGACCAGATTTCTTTATCGTCGATTTGATTCCTGTTGGAGTTCCGTCCAATGCAAATGGGGTCACTCTCACCTGCTTGAATTCTTTGACAGTTCCTCTGGATGAAATCCCTGCCGGAGTGGGTTCAGAAATTGCCATCATCGATTACGAGATCGCAGCCTTGCCCGGAGAGATTCCCATAGACTTTTCTGGAGAGTTAGGGAACCCCGTCATCCTATTGATAGCAAGTGTGGGAGGGCAGGACAGATTCCTTGAGCCCGTTTCTGGATTTCTCACAGTACTAGATGCACCACCGCCCCCTTCAGGTCCTCTATTTGTTCGAGGAGATGTCAACGGCGATGGAGTGCTCGATCTTTCTGATCCCATTCGTATCGGTGTGTTTGTCGCCCGTGGAGTGAATCAACTGCCTTGTTTGGCGGCTGGAGATATTGATGACAATGGCTTAGTCCAGTTGAACGATGTGGTTCAGTTACTGAGTTACCTCTTCAGTTTTGGTCCTGAGCCAGTCATGCCATTTCCAGATTGCTCACAAGATCCCACCCAGGATTTGGAATGCCTCGACAGCGAATGTACAGCTTCACCTTGATGTGGAATCATTCGCTGAAGCCACTCAGCGGGCAGGTCTTCGCCGAGATTTTAGTATGTGGGACTCCATGTATTTAGCACCCAGGGCCCGCCCATTCATTCGGGCTATGTCCTGTGACATGTTCGCCAGCTCGTAAAAAGAAGCGAGATCAACGACTGAGCATGGCCTTAGTCTGAACGAGTGTTCCAGGTCTTCTCGTAATCGAGCCGATCTGGAGCAGGGTCACTTTCTTGCGGGGGATATCCACTCATATTCATGAATGGCAATGGATCGACCCCTTTTCGCTCAGCTGTTAAAGGATCCAAATCCTTACACCAGCCGAAAGTGTCGAGGAGCCAAGTTCGCTTCCAGCCGGGCTTCAGTGTTGGCAGATTTGACGCGTCGTACTCTACGAGTAGCTCATCGCCTCCTCCGAGAATCACAAAACGATCATCCGCTTCAAGGATCAACTCGTCGACTCTTCCGAGGCGAGTGACTTTTCCTCGTTCCATGGACCGATAGTCGAGAGTCGATTGCCGTTCTTCGTAATGGTACGTGTTGGGCTTAAGTCCGTCGTTGCTGTACTCCCGCGGATACCCACCCTCTCTCAGGATCGCAGACTTCAAGGTGAGCTCTGTCGTTACCACTGGATCGTTCACTGGGGCGAGGAAGACCTGATCCCAATAAAGCTCCAGATTGGATTCAAATTTGAAATGGCGCGCTCCAGAGGCGATCGCTGCAGTCACGTCGAGCACCATCGTTTTCGGCATCCCTGCTGGGTAGCCGAACTCTTCACCCAGCAGTTGCCACTCTGATTCAGAATTTTTACGCCAAGAGATGGTCGGAGCGGAGAGACGTTGATCTCCCTGCCATGCGGCAAAGTTAACCCGTGAGTATGGGTATTCGACCCAGCCGTCGAGGAACAGTGCGATTCGACCATTTTTTGAAATGGGTGCTGCGTCAAATTCAAAAGTCCACGATTGGGGGGCACAGTAGCCGACCCATTCAGGGACGAGCGCTCGCGGCCCGATGTACTTTCGATCCTTCTTCAAGAGCAGGGTCGAGTCCTGTTCTCCATCGAGGTCGATGACCCGTGAAGGAAACAACATTTTTGTATGATCGACGACCACGGGGTCGCCTGAGGGGGGAGCCCCTTTGACGGGGAAATACTCTTCAGGGTAGCAATCGCTCGCTGGCGGATGGTCGACGGCCATCAAGGACAGACGATCGGTGTAGCAGATCTCTTGCATCGGCTCCATGATGCTCAGTCGAACGACTCCATCGATGGGCTTGAGCTTTTCTGGGGCGACTCGGACAACTTCAGTAGGTTCGGAAGGGGCGAACTCACCAGGGCCGATCCAGAATCCAAGACCGCCTCCACCCATGAAATCTGTGATGAAGTTCCAGCGACCATCGGCAAAGGTGAAGAGGATGGGGCAGGAAGAAGCCTTCCGCTGAATCTCTTCGATCTCCTGGCACTGATCGATGGCCACACCCAGCTCCGACTGGAGAACCCCGTCAGGCCAATCGAGAGTGACGCTGTCGATGACGGTTCGCTCTCCGATGGCGATAACCAGCGGCTGGAAGCCGCGAGCATTCTGCCCATGACTCCCTTCCTGATAACGGACCGTTGCCAAATCTCCACTGCGAAGTTCAACGCGGGTGCCAAAACCCAACAGGTTGGTGCGGCGGTCATCGCCATCCCTGCGGCCACCCAGATGGGCTCGGAAGGTGTGGTGACCAGGATGATTTTGGGCAAACAGATTTCGCTGAAGTCGAAGCCTGAAGTCATGGGGCTGGTTGCGATCGAGTCTGCCATCGGTACCGATGCTTCCCTGTTTCGACAGGGTGATCAGATCGAGGTCGCCATCTCCATCCACATCCCCGCTGACCAGAATCGATCCGGGCACTTCTGATGGGATGCGTGTCACAAAGATGTCCTGTGCTGAATCCCGTTCGAGACTCGTGCCGGCAGAGAAGGCTCCCCCCAAATCGAAGGTTCCGACCGGATCGAGCCAGCCGTCGTGATCCAGATCACAGGGGTGAGGGTTCAGGTAGTCAATCGGTCCCCGAAAGTTGCCCTCCGCTGAGGTGGGGCGGATGAAGAGAGGCACACCTGCTTCCGAGCGATAATTTCCGTGCTTGCGCAGAAAACCGATGACTCCCCGGGGTTCATCCGCGGGAAGGGTCCCGCGCCGAACAAAGAGAAGATCCTCTTTCAGGTCTCCGTCCAGATCAGCAAGGCGTGGACTCATCATGTTCCGGGTTTGCAGGTTTACGTCTGCGTCGGAGTTGAAGAGGGGGCGCTCTTCCGGAGCCAGTTCGAACTGCCATTCGGGGGCTCCGGCGATCCAGGTCAATCCCTGATCGGTCAGCAGCAGCAGGTCGACATCCCGATCTTCATCCAGATCCCTGACCGCGACAATTTCCCGGACACCGGTGATCGCTGGCAATGCAGGGGATTCGATGATGGGACGGAAACTCTTGCCTTCATTCAGGGCCAGAGACAGTCCTCCCTCTGCATCGATCAGCAGCAGGTCGAGATCCGATTCCATGTCGATGTCGGCGAGAAGCACCGAGGTGAACTCCCCGGGGAATTCACTGATCTCTTGGGTGAAGGATGGAGTTTCAGTGCCATCTCCCTTGAAGATGACGACCCGGTCCTTTTGTGCGACCACCAGATCGATCAGACCGTCCTCATCGACGTCGCCAACGCAGAAGGTGCGAGCGTTATCAAGGGCACTGAGGGGAGTCACCGTGTGGGTGGTCTCACTGAGACCAATACTTCTGCCCTGTTTGCCGGCGATCCACAGGCTCGGGATGCAATCGAGGTCGGAATCGACGAGGGCCATGGGAGCATTCGGATCTCCGGAGTCAGCCTGGTCGATCGGTTCTTCACTGAACTCACTCCCGGGTTTTGGGGTGGCAGAGGCCCTGGACAGTTCCGGCTCAGCCCAATCCCGGATCGCTTCCGAGATCTTTCCCTGTTCCGTGTACTTCGTGCTGTGGGCTCTGCCCTGACCACTTTTTTCCAGTGCCTTGAAGGTGGCGAGGGCTTTGTTGGCTTCTTCAATGCGGCCGGATCGACGCCACATCAACTGCAGGTTGTTCCACGCTCCGCGAATGGTTGGGTCCAGCTGTACCGCCATTTCGAAATGGGGCAGAGCCAGTTCCTGTTGGCCGGTTCTCAGCAACCCGATGGCGACCTGGTAATGACAGTCCGAATCCCGGGGGGCGAGTTCGAGAGCAGTCTTGAATTCAGCGAGTGCTGCTGCTTCTTCGCCTTTGAAACGGTGAATGATGCCGAGGTTATAAGGGACGCCGGGATGAGAAGGCTGAATCTTGCGGGCTTTCTCAAAGTTGACGATGGCCTTGTCGACTCCCTTTTCCGCCTGATTCAGTTGGCAGACCCCGAGGTTGAAGAGTGGGACGAAACTATTGGGAGCTTTACTGACCAGCGAGTTGAGTACTTTCTCTGCATCGGTAAAGCGGTGTTGGCTGATGAGTGCGTGTCCTTCAAGATGAAGGGCTCTCAGATCGGGAGATTTAGCAGCAGGATCCGAGCCATCTTTGCCGCTGGTGCATCCGGGAATGACAATGAGAGCTAAAAGAAGACTGATTGCAGAAGAATAAAAAAGTCGGGTCGACAGCATAGAGCCTCCAGTTGAAATCCGTCGCTAACGCCATAATTCTAGAATAATCGAGAAACAAGACTTGAGGCTCAGGATTTTCAAGGATTCTTTAGGGTGGGTGACAAAAATATAGCCCCCGATCTCTTATGAGATCGGGGGCTAAGCTCAAGTCAGGCCACAATCGGCAGGCCCGAGAAGAACCTAGTTGTCGTCCCAGGAAACCCACATGGAGCGAAGCCAGTTGGCGGATCCTGCATTCGGGT
>ERZ802819.2200-NODE-2200-length-11180-cov-7.49744_pt1 | contig 11180 bp, 9 predicted proteins | sample MGYA00345647_ERZ802819 | MGnify/ENA primary metagenome ERZ802819 (study PRJEB30503, sample SAMEA104212355) | marine metagenome | biome: Westerlies Biome; feature: [SRF] surface water layer (ENVO:00010504) within the epipelagic zone...; material: water... | reverse complement strand
CGGGTCATTCGTAATGATTAGTTGGGGGTTCGATTCCCTCAGCGGGCACCACTCATCTTCGCATCTCACTGATATGTCAGCATTTTATGTGCTAACAGGTCAGGTGACGTACAGAATGACGTACAATCAATCCTCATATATCCGTGTTCGTTTTTGTGTTTATCACTTCGTCAGGCGTGTTCCTGCTGATGTTCAGCAGCATTATCTTAGTGATAGGGTCAGTATTAGCCTTGGTACCAAGTCAGCTGAAGTAGCCACTCGTTCTGCCCACTCGATTAGCCAGCGATTAGATGATTACTGGCATGGGTTGCGGCTGCAAAAGATGGATGTACCAGCACTGCATTTGGTCATTAATGATAGCGATGATGTGGTGGATAACGCCCAACTGTAATGTCCACTGACATGCACCTGACTAAAGAGGCGTTGCCCCGATTGGCACCAAGCGATGAGCTTGACGGGCCTGTGTCTGAAGATCACTGTTTCCAGCGCATTGTATTGGACACCATTTGTGAGGGCGTTTGGTACGAACATTTGACCCGCCCTGCATATAGGCATCTCACAAATGATCAAGCGCAACGAGCCGTCGACTTGTGCCACTCTATCATCGTAGGTCAAGTAGACCTTTATGAGCTAAACCATCAATCGTTGGTTTGGCGAGGAAAACGATGAATGGGGAGCTGACTGCAATACAATAGGTATTATCAGAAAACATATAACCTCACCCTAACGACTAGCTTAATACAAAAAAGGACCGGCAAAAGCCGGTCCAAGTCTAGGGAGGAGTCAAAATACAGATATTCACTGGCTATGACGACTTCGTGACCAAAATATTAGGGAAGTGTGAATATTGCCTGAACTATGGACGGGAGTTATTGATGCTGGTTGCTGCCTGCTGCCGGCGATAGTCCTCCGATTGGAGGGGGCAAGCGCATTGGGCGGTGGTGCTTGGGCCTCGGACTTTGGTGTGTTGTTGGAAATGGGCACAAAGTTGAGTTGTACTGTGCTATTCCTCAAGCCGCAACGAAGGCGTTTTCACCCAACTCGATCTTATTTTCTATGTGCTCTCTTATGTAAGCTGGGATCTCCATGTCATCGAGTCCAAATAAACCGCACCCGCGCAAGGCATCACGCATATTTACTGATCGGCCGAGAAATTGAAATATTGAACGATAACAGGAAATATCCTGAACAGAGTCGATAGTGTTACCCAATCCCAAACCAGAAAAAAACTGCTCACGTTTGGTCGTGGTTGCGTAAAGGGTGGTATGCCAAATTGTGTGGCCCAAAAATTTTTCACGTTCTGAAATATAAAGTCTGTGACCAGAGTAATAGGCGATGCCATCATATTTTGAGACATTAATCGTTCCGTCATTGTTGGCGATGCGTTCAATTGACTTCGTTCCCACGATGCCATCAACCTCAAACAAATAGACAAGGCTTCGTTGAATCATACTCTCACGCGCTTTGACGATAAAATGATTGTAATAGAAACCCAAAAAGGGAGATAAAGAGCCGGTGGGTAACGATTTGTTCCGAATATCTGAGAGAAATTCGTTTGTGTAGGATCGATAATTTAAAATTCCTCGAGGCGGGTGTAGAGCGATAAGACTTCTAAACTCCTGATGTGGCAATAAAAGTTCCCAATCTTCTAAACCAAAATGGTCGCAGATCCGCTGCATACTCTGAAGTCTTGGAAACGATTTTCCTGATAGGTATTTAGTAAATTGTTGTCGAGAAATTTTGATCTCCTTGCACACTTGAGTGATCGAGGAACTGTACCCGATAAGCAACTTTAAATTCTTGCTTACATCACTTTTTTCCATCCTAAACTCCGCCGAATTTTGCCCAAAATTGACGCGATATGATTATTAAAGTTTACAAATAGCGTCAAAAAATTGATTTATAGGCTATTTGCATCAAGAAACCAATAGCTCATAGTTTTTCCAATGGGTTCTTTGAGAATCTGAAAGACGCAAAAAATTTAAAGAAATTGTGCGTTTAGGTGCAATAAATTTAGGGAGGCTTCGCGTGTTAAAGTTGAAACTTATTAAAGTAATAACACGATTTTCCCGAAACCTGGGTCTAGCTGCAATTCTATGCTCGGTTTCGATATTTGGAATAATCAATGTTGCTAAAAGTGCGGAATTGAATGTCAGGCTGGGAGAGGATTTTACGACCCTTGATCCTGCTTTTTGGCAAAGTGGCGCAGACTTCACGATGATCAATGTTTTGTTCCCAAAACTAATTGAATTCAAGTCAGGATCAGATTGGGAATATGAACTCCAAGCTGCTGAGTCGATTGAACAGGTGGATGAGCTCACAATCAAGTTCAAGCTCAAACCGGGTTTGATGTGGACGGGGGATTACGGAGAAGTAACAACAGAAGACGTCAAGTACTCATACGAACGTTATATCGACCCCGAACTAGCATCACCGATCATTGGTGACTGGTTGCCGCTTAAAGAAGTTGAAATTGTGGATAAATATAGCGGCATCATTCACTTGAAAGAACCTTTTGCACCAATCTGGTGGAGCACATTGCCTTACTCTAGTGGAGCAATCGTATCCAAAAAAGCAACTGAGAAAGCCGGTGGAAAATTCACAACTGATCCCGGTGCAACAGCGGGGGCTTACAAAATTGAAACATGGGTCCCTAGGGAAAAAACAGTGCTTGTTCCACATGATGGCTGGAACGGACCGAAAGCGGGTTTCGAAAAGATTACAATTTTGCCAATTCAGGAGCCAAAATCTGCAGAAATTGCTTTTGAGGCCGGTGAAATTGACATCACCGAGATTTCAATCGGCTCAGTGCCTAATTTTAGGAAATCACTTCCCGCAGGTGGTGTTTTGGATGTTCGCCCCACCGCTGATTACACGTTTCTTGGCATAAACATTGCCAACGAGGATCTATCTGATGTCCGCGTTAGGCAAGCGATCAAGAAAGCGATAGATGTTGATGCTATTTTGGAAGGCGCATATTTCGGCGTTCCAGAGAAATCTACTGGGCTTGTGGCACCTGGACTGGTCGGTTACACCGGTGTTGCTCCTGACCCCAGAGATGTCGACGGGGCAAAAGCGTTGCTTGCAGAGGCTGGAGTAAGTGACCTAAACCTTGAGGTTGATGTTTTGAATACAGCAGAATTCATAACAGCTGCTCAGATCATTCAAGCCAACCTTGGTGAGATTGGGATAAACCTGCAAATCAATCAATTGGACTCAGGAGCATTCTGGAATGTTGCTGCCGACAGAAAGGAAGCACTCCAGCTTACCCTTAACAACTATACCAGTCCACCAGACCCATCTTGGTCAACCCAATGGTTTCTTCGTGACCAGAAAGGGATTTGGAATTGGGTTTGGTTAGATAGCGAAAAGTTTGACAATTTGCATTTCGCAGCGCTGAAGGAAACGGACATGAAAAAGCGCGAGACGATGTATTACGACATGCAGAGGGTAATGGACGAATCCGGTGGCTTTCTGTTTATAATGCATCCGCCCAGCGTGATCCTATATCGTGACAATATCAGGCCGGGACTTTATCCAAATGGTGGATTAAAATTGTCCGAATTTCAGCCAGCGAATTAATCAACTAAAAATAAATTAGGGTCGACGCAAGTCGGCCCTTTTTTGCAGCGCCATTCAACATGCAAGCTCAAATTGGATCTCTTAATCCGTTAGCTCGAAATTTCTTGCGTCGACCAAAACTCCGAGAAACTCATGATCATTTATACGATAAAGAGAGTTTTATTAGCGATGTTAATCGTCGCTTGTGCCGTCTCAACCATGTTTTTAATGATTCATGCAGTTCCTGGTGACCCAGCCAATGTCATGCTTGGGCCAAGAGCTACCCCGGAAATCAAAGAGGCATTGAGGGCAAGGTTACATCTTGATCAACCGTTGACGACGCAGCTTTTCTATTTTTTCAAGGGCCTTGTTTCAGGAAATTTTGGATTTGATCTAAGGTCAAATCGACCCGTTCTTGACATAGTGCTTGAGCAATTGCCCCACACCCTTATTCTTGTATCTTCAGCACTAATTGTATCAATGTTAGGCGTCCCTGTCGGCTGCTATGCTGCGATACACAGGAATGGCAAGTTTGATAGAATTGTTGGCGCTATTTCTGTGTCAATCATTGCAATGCCAGCAATTGTTGTTGGCTTGTACATGCTTTTGTTCTTTTCTGTTGAGCTACGCCTTTTCCCTGTTATCGGGGCCGGAGACAGTCAAGATTGGCTGGATTATTTATGGCATCTAACGCTGCCTGTCGTGACGATTGGCATTGCTTGGATAGGGTATATTTCACGGCTTGTTCGTGCATCCATGATCGAAGTCTTAAGTCAAAATCATGTGCGAATGGCAAGAGCTTTCGGATTGCCTGAAGCGAGAGTGATGAGCAGATATGCGCTTCGTATCGCTGTCCTTCCCTCAATAACAATGATGGGTGTGAGCGTTGCATTCATACTCTCCAGCACAGTGATAACAGAGATAATATTCGCTCGCCCTGGGCTTGGTAGCTTGCTTTATGAGTCTGTGCTCAGCAGAAATTATCCTCTGGTAATGGGAACGGTTTTGGTGAGTACAATTTTCATTGTTAGCGGCACGACGATAGCTGATTTGATCAATGCGGCACTCGACCCGAGAGCATTGAAGGAAACTGAATAATGTCTTTGGACCAGAAAAAGGAATTGCAGAATTTTTCAGATGGACTCTCGTCAAAGCTAATTTATCGACTCTTTAGAGATCCAATGGGCGTGGTTGGACTACTGATTGTAATCAGCTTCCTGATAATCGCAATTTTTGCAGATTTTCTTGCACCTTATGATCCGAGCAAAATTGATATTTTGAACAAACTTCAAGGCCCTAGTGCTGACCATTTATTTGGCACCGATCAATTGGGGCGAGACACGTTATCAAGATTAATTTACGGCACACAGATAGCCTTGATGGTTGCAGGGGTATCAATTGGATTGGCTGTGATCATTGGTTCGATTTTAGGTGCAATTGCCGGATATGGGCCCAACTGGATAGATTTCGTGATCATGTTGTTGTTTGACATGGTGCGATCATATCCGGTTATCATGTTTGCACTTGCCGTTGTCGTGCTATTTGGTCCTAGTCTGTTTACAATTATGGCAATTATTGTTGCCACATCATTTCCCACTTACGGACGTCTCATGCGCACGCAGACGCAAAGCCTGCGTCAAGCTGAATACATATTATCAGCACGGGCTCTTGGCATAGGGATGCCACGCATTCTTCTCAGGCACGTTCTACCCAACACTATCGGGCCGATTCTTATCGTGGCTAGCATGGATGTTCCGTTTGTCATAGCACTCGAGGCCGGGTTGAGTTTTCTTGGCCTTGGCGTCAGGCCTCCCACGCCAAGTTGGGGGAGTATCTTAAACGATGGATATACTTACATCAGGAACTCCAAGTGGATTTTGATTAGCGCAGGCATTCCTCTGATTCTCGTTACCATCGGATTCACATTCTTGGGCGAACAGCTTCGCGATTTCTTTGATCCTAAAATAGATCGGGGCTCGCGATGAAAGCGTCAATGTCACCTGTCATTGAGATCCGTGGACTTACGATTGAGTTTAACGGAGTCCCCGCAGTAAAGTCAGTGGATTTGAACATTAGCAAGGGGCACATCGTTGGAATAGTTGGCGAGAGTGGCAGTGGTAAATCGACCCTTGCGTCTGCGTTGATCGGATTGCTCCCAAATTCGGCAAGGGTCACCAGTGGCAAAATTCTCTTTGATGATCAGGAAATCACCTCGGCGACACCGGACGTTCTGAGAGAATTACGTGGGCAGCGCATATCAATGGTCTCACAGGATACGTTGAGTGCCTTGAACCCAGTGCTCACCATTGGTGAGCATCTGATAGACATCCAATTTCGTGAAACCATCAGCTTGGCGGAAAAACGGCGACGCTCCATAGCAGCCTTAGAGTCAGTGCATATGCCGGACCCTGAGGCGCGTATGTCAATGTATCCTCATGAATTGTCCGGAGGCCAGAAGCAGCGCGTTTCCATTGCGATGGCCGTCATGGTAAAGCCAGAAATTCTTATTGCTGACGAACCTACAACCGCATTGGACGCAACTTTGGAAGTCGAGATCATTGCGTTGCTCAAGGAGCTGCAGAGAAAGATAGGATGTGCCATGGTTTTTGTTACGCATCATCTGGGTGTGGTTGCCTCACTCTGTGACGATGTGGTGGTAATGCATCAAGGTAGCATCCAAGAAATGGGAGACGTTAGAGATGTTTTTCTGACGCCAAAAAATGACTACACGAAAAAACTCCTTAAGTGTGATCCAGCTCAAATAGAGGAAAAATGCCGACATTTACCGACGATGGAAGCACCCAACCAAAAAAGAGTTGAGGACGAAGAAGCAAAGATCAAGCGCCTTGCCAGAGATCAAGCACCGATTTTACAGATCAAGAACCTCACGGTGAAATTTCGCAAACCTTTGGGACTGACAACGTTGTTTCAAAAGGCTATCTCAAGGGAAATTAAGGCTGTGGATAATGTGTCACTTGATCTTTTTAAGGGTGAAACCCTTGCAATTGTAGGGGAGAGTGGATCCGGTAAAACAACGTTGATTCGCTCGATAGTAAGGTTGGTTTCTTGCCACACAGGCACAATTAGCTTTTTCGGCAAATCAATACTCGATCAAAGCCGAAATGACTTGGAGTATGCCCGAAACGAAATTGCTCTTATTTTTCAAGACCCCATCGGGAGTCTAAGCCCGAGAATGACGGTTGAAAAAATAATTGAAGAAGCGCTTAGCAGTGAAGTGGGTAATTCCGATGATCGGGTTCAAGAGGTTCAAAATCTTCTTTCGCTGGTTGGACTTCCCGCGAAATTTTCCTGTCGATATCCCCATGAGCTATCTGGCGGTCAAGCACGGCGGGTCTGCGTGGCCAGAGCGTTAGCTCAAAAACCGAAATTGTTAATTGCCGATGAACCAACTGCGGGATTGGACGTGTCCATTCAAGGCGAAATCCTGAACCTTTTGGCTGAAATTCAGGACAAGCTTCAATTACCGATTTTGATCGTCACTCATAATCTCAACGTTGTTCGGCATATAAGTGACAGAATGGTAATAATGTTGATGGGCGTGGTTGTAGAGGAGGGGGCTACAGAGGATATTTTTTCTAATCCGTCGCATGATTACACGCGGCGTTTGCTGCATTCGAACATTCACGCTTTGCCGGAATGATGAGAAGGGGCGCACCTAGAAATGAATGACCTCCTATACATGTCAGCCACCGATGCTCTTGAGAAGTTTAGATCGCTCTCGCTTTCACCTGTGGAGCTTGTTGAAGCAATAATAACGCGCTCTGAGAAAATACATGATACGATTAACCCATTCGCTGACAGATATTTCGATGAGGCTCTCAACAATGCGAAAATAGCTGAGGCAAGATATAAAGATCCAGATGACAGGTTGGGGATTCTTGAGGGGTTGCCACTGGTTGTTAAGGATAGCACCCCAATCAAGGGCCGACGTTCCACGAATGGTTCGCTTATCAACAAGGATCGCATCGATCAACATACAAACCCGTCAATCGAAAGACTGTTGGCGAGTGGCGCGAATTTATTTGCCAGAACGACTTGTCCTGAGTTCTGCTGGCTTTTTACCTGCCATTCGCGCATGTGGGGTGTTACGCGCAACCCTTGGCGTTTAGATATTACGCCCGGCGGTTCATCAGGTGGATCGGCTGCAGCCTTAGCTGCCGGCGCAACAACAATTGCCACAGGCAGCGATAGCGCTGGCTCGATAAGACAACCTGCAAGCCAATGTGGGGTTGTTGGCTATAAACCACCTTATGGGCGAATGCCTCTTTCTCCATCGAATTCTTTTGATCCGTTTGTTCAAATTGGTCCTATGGCAAGGACTGTGGCCGATGCGGCTTTAATGTCAAACGTGATGTCAGGGCCGCATCCCTTGGACCACACGGCCCTGAATGATAGCATTGTAATTCCAAATCGCCTGCCGGGCATCACCGGCATGAACCTGGCCTTTTCTAGAAATCTTGGACATTTCCAACTAGCTGATGATGTTGAGCGAGAATTCATTCTATCGATAGATGCTCTTCGGACAGCGGGCGCGCATGTGGAAGAGCTATCACTGAGCGGGCTTGATGAGATAATTAGGTTGTCACATGGTGCTCAGGAGTTTGTGGCACATGAATTTCTTCAAGAAGCCATAGACAATCATCCAGATATCATCAGCGATTATGTTCCAGAGTTACTTGAAACAGCGTTGAGTTTCAATTCGTCAGATTTTCGCAAATCCACCTCACTTGCAGGTGAAATCTGGCAAAGCCATCTTGGGCCTTTGTTTCAAGAATATGAGGCGTTGCTCTGTCCAACTGTATCTTCACCCTTGGTGCCTGCAGAAAATTGGCAAAAACAAAAGATAGCGATCAACGGTCATCCACTTACAGATACCGAAATGACCATGACGGGATTGTTCAACCTTTACAGCAGATGTCCAGTTCTCTCGCTGCCCAGCGGGATGACAGACGACGCCTTGCCCTGCGGACTGCAGATCATTGGCCGCCCGTGTGATGATGTTACGGTATTTCAAATTGGAGCCGCTTTGGAAGAAATCCGGCCGTGGGCATCATCATCTGACAATTGGCCCTCTCTGAGTTCAATGACAAACACATGAAATTTAGCTATTGCGGAAAAATTTGATGAATATTGATGATCTTTGCTACATGTCCGCTCACGAGGCTCTGGAGAGATTTCGAAATTTATCTCTGTCTCCAGTCGAGCTGCTTGAGGCCCTCATGGAAAGAGCGAATTTAATTTCCAATACGGTGAACCCATTTGCAGATTGTTATTTTGAGGAAGCTCGAGAAAGAGCAAAAAAGTCTGAGGTTATGTATGTACAACGAACCGCTCACATTGGCCCTCTCGAAGGTATCCCTCTTGCGGTTAAAGACCTTTGTGAAATAACTGGAAAACGCACAACTGCGGGATCTCTAATAAATGCTCAAAACATCTGTGAGCAAACGTCCCCGCACGTGGAAAGGCTTATCGATGCAGGAGCCAACGTTTTTGCGAGGACGACAATACCTGAATTTGCTTGGTTGTTTACCACACAATCTCGAATGTGGGGTGTTACCCATAACCCTTGGAAAATAGGTATATCTCCAGGTGGCTCTTCAGGTGGTTCCGCAGCCGCTCTGGGAGCAGGAGCTACGACAATCGCAACAGGCAGCGACAGCACGGGTTCAATCCGGCAACCGGCAAGTCAATGTGGTGTTGTGGGATACCAACCGCCCCATGGCCGCATTCCCAACATTGGCTCCAGTTCCTTTAACGGATACGCCAAATCGGGGCCGATGACACGAACAGTTAAAGATTGTGCAATCATGGCAAACGTGATGTCAGGCCATGACTACCGGGACCATAATTCTTTCATTGAGCCTGTTCAAATAGAACTTAATGATCAAAATTTAGCCGGCATGAAAATAGCGTTCTCGATGGATTTGGGCTGTTATGAGGTTTCAGAGGATGTTCAACTTGAGACTAATGACGCAGTCAGAGCATTACGCAACGCTGGTGCCAAGGTCGAAGAAGTTTCTGTAACATGGGCAGCTGATCTTATCGATCTTGCGCTTGGCAATCAGGAGGTATTATTCGCAGCATTTTTAAATGAAACTGTCAAAAAGCATAGAGATATTGTCAGTGATTATGTGCCACAATTATGTCAAACCGCTAACAGCTACCCAGCCGAAATTTATCACCAATCCATTCTTACTGCGGGCAAGATCTGGTTGGAACATCTTGGTCCTCTTTTTCAACATTATGATGCTTTTGTAATGCCCACTACAGCCTACACAGACATTCCTGCAACTGGATGGCAAAAAGACACAGTAAATGTAAACGGCAAACAATATACAGATACTGACACTACCATGGCGGTTATTTGGAATATGTACAACCGATGCCCGGTGATGGCGCTTCCATCAGGAAGAGCATCGAGTGGTGTCCCCACAGGCATTCAGATAATAGGTCGTCCGCATGATGATCAAACAGTGTTCCAGATTGCCAACGCCTTTGAAAAGGAGAAACCTTGGCTTGATTGTTTAGAGAGAAGGCCTGTTTTGACACCTAAACCTTTTTGACGGATTTGGTCGCTTTGGTGGGGTCAGCAAACTCTTTGAGAGGTTAACGAATTTGAGTGCGGTGAAATGGAAAATCATAACACGATAACCAATCCCGATTTGACGGTAGGTGAAAACAACAAACAGCGATGGAACCAGGCTGAGCATAGGCGACAAGGTTTTCATAATGCCAACCATGTTTTTCGTCGTGCGTTGATGGTTAGGTCAAAAAATGTTTTGGTTCTTAGGCCTCAAGTCAGAGCCAGCATCCAAATTAGTGCCGATTTGCGAGAACTAATTAACCATCCTGCATTTTCGGCTCTGTGCTGTATTCGTGAAGATGAAATCGTGCTGGAGGAGTCAGCAGATGACTTTTCCACAAGGCGACCGCATTCCATTCAGTCAATTTCAAAACTGCCTCTTCGACGCTCGACAGTTCCACGACCTAACACTCACCAGGGCGCACGCCTTATCAAAAGGCAGCCTACCTCCATTGTCAACCACAGATTCGAGAGCTCACGCCAATACCGGCAACGATGCTGCCATTGCGAATGCTCTGAAAGTTTCAGTTGTTCAACGCAGTCGGCTTCGGCGCCGACGTTCTTGACTACCGACGGGATTGGATCATCTATTAATGGCTTAGTGCTCATGCGACATAGGAGCGTAAACTGGCGGAGCGCAGCGTAGCGTAGCGTAGCGCAGCGAGGCCAGTAAAGAGACAGGTTTCGCTCGCACACGCTGGCGGCACGAGCGAAAAGCAGCTCCTAGCTCCATCAAAAATGCTCAATTCGGCATGAAATCATGGTGTTTTGGAAAGTTTGAATGTTTTCGGCCACGCTCATGACATTTTTAGCAATGATCGATGCAAGTAACGTTAGCACGAGATCGAATCAGGTGCACTTTGGAAGCGCAATGCGTGTTCGCACATGACCGAAAAATCAAAATTGTGAAAAAAGTGAGCAGTGAACCCCAATTTTTTTTTGCACATTCTGAAAGCATTTTTGTTGAAGTTTTTAGCACTGCACATCAATTTTCATGAAAAAAATTTTATTTTAA
>ERZ802819.2198-NODE-2198-length-11182-cov-18.415_pt1 | contig 11182 bp, 8 predicted proteins | sample MGYA00345647_ERZ802819 | MGnify/ENA primary metagenome ERZ802819 (study PRJEB30503, sample SAMEA104212355) | marine metagenome | biome: Westerlies Biome; feature: [SRF] surface water layer (ENVO:00010504) within the epipelagic zone...; material: water... | reverse complement strand
CGAGCAATTAAGATTGCGCATGATGCGCATGAGTTTTCTTAGGAAACTTGAGAGTTATAGTTAAGTATATGTAATATAACGATTGTTTAGTATGAATTGTAGAGTGTTTATACTCATGCGCAATATTGCATATCACAGGAACTTCCATAGAAACTCATGCGCAACGTGCGCACATGCGCAAGTGATAGTGCTAACTTAAGTCCCGATCTTTCTTGAAGATACGCCTCTGCAACCGCAGATATATATCAGATAAGAGACCTTTGAACTTGTCACACGATTTGTCACAGTTCGCCAAGATACAACTGGCAAAACTCTAAGAAATCCGCTAGTTTTGGATTTATAGGTGACAAGGGACAGACAAATGGCCTGTTCTTGTTAATCTATTGATAACATGAAGTAAAATGGCGCACTCGAGAGGATTCGAACCTCTGACCTCTGCCTTCGGAGGGCAGCGCTCTATCCAGCTGAGCTACGAGTGCATAATGCCGTCATGTCATGGCTGGTACCATGTGATCATCGGTGTTTTATACGGTTGTACGCGCAAAGCCAATAGCCAGCCGGTAAAATAATTTTTGCGGTGATCGGCCCTAACTTGACCTGCTGGGACAGGCTCATTTTGTCAGGCTTAAAAACACCTCTTCCAGATCCGATTCAGCGGTGCTGATATCGCGCACCTCACATTTGGCCTTTTGCACTTCGGCCAGCAGTGCCAGGCTTGTGGTTTTTGCCGGATCAAAGCTGATCGACAGCCGCCCGTCCTGCCAGACCGCCCCCAGCTTTTGCAATGCTTTTGGCAGCGGGGTTGGCGGTGGGCTGGCGAGGCTGAGATGCAGATGTTTCGTTCCAGCCGAGGCCATCAGGTCAGCTGTTGATTTCGCCGCGATGATCTGGCCCTTATTGATAATCGCGATCTGATCGCACAGCGCCTCGGCCTCTTCCAGATAATGCGTTGTCAACACCACCGTCACGCCAGCCGCGTTCAGCGTTCTGATATTGTCCCACAGGCGCTGCCGCAAACCCACATCGACACCGGCTGTCGGCTCATCCAGAACCAATATCGGCGGCTGGTGCACCATCGCCTTGCCAACCAGCAGCCGTCGGCGCATCCCGCCGGATAACCGCCGCGCATACATATCGGCCTGATCGGCCAGCCCGACCATGTCCAAAATGGCGTCCGTCTGCCGTTCGCCCTTGGGCACACCAAACAGGCCGGCCATCAAATCAATGGTCTGGCGTGGTGTAAAAAAAGCATCGACATTTAATTCCTGCGGCACGATGCCGATATTGGCGCGCGCCTGACGCGGGTTCTGGTCAATGTCAGTGCCCCAGACAGTGACGGTGCCAGCGGTTTTGACAACCGCACCAGCCAGAATATTGATCAGGCTTGATTTGCCAGCCCCATTCGGCCCAAGCAGCCCGAAAATACAGCCGACCGGCACATGCAAATCGACAGCATCAAGCGCCAGATGCGGCGGCTTGCCACGGCTGCCTTGATAGGTTTTTGACAGACCATTTATATCAATCGCCAGACCAGAGGCCGGCTGATTGACAAATTCCGGGCGCGAACTAGCAAAAGCCATCAAAGGCTCGGTTTTCGGATGGGTATAACATGGGCTGTGTATATCGGCTTCTGCTGGTCGGGGCAAAGCAAAAATAGCCGGGCCGATAACGCCATTCCAATTGCATCTGCGGCGATGTCATTATAGGCTGGTAGCACCGTTTTGATATTTCGGGCGGCTGCGGCATTTTGCGGCTGAGGTTTGGCCGTTGGCTGGCGTCAGACCATCATGTGGGTGCTAGATGCGCATGACATGCGCGCGCCGAACGCCGTCGATAATGCAAATAATTTTTAATTTACAGAGGAACCAATGATGAACGCAGCAGAAACCGGCCAGAGCGACAGCGCTTCTATGGCGCAAACAATCTATACCGAGGATAGAAGGGTGGCTTGTGATGGCGGTGGCGGGGCGCTTGGTCACCCGCAAGTCTGGCTGACGCTGGGCGGCGATGGTCAGGTGACCTGCCCCTATTGTTCACGTCTGTTTGTCGCGGCGACGCCGCCGTCCGAAGACTGATAAACACCGCGTGATCATCTGATCATGCTGCCAAGAACATTCTGCCAAGAATATGCTGCCAAGAAGGGCCCCTGCGATGCGCGATAAGCAACAACTTTTACTGGTCGATGGGTCTGGCTATATTTTTCGGGCGTTTCACGCGCTGCCGCCAATGACCCGCGGCGATGGTACGCCGGTGAATGCGGTGTATGGCTTTACCGCCATGCTGATGAAGCTGATCGATGATATGCAGCCAGATCATGTGGCGGTGGTGTTTGATGTCGCCCGCAAAACCTTTCGCTCGGATATTTATCCCGATTATAAAGCCAACCGGTCGGAACCGCCGGAAGAGCTGGTGCCGCAATTCGCGCTTGTTCGTGAAGCCACAGCCGCACTGACGTTGCCGGCGGTTGAACTGGCCGGGTTTGAAGCAGATGACATGATTGCGACCTATGCGGCGGCGGCCGAGGCGGCCGGGCTGGCCACCACCATCGTTTCGTCAGACAAGGATCTGATGCAATTGGTGCGGGGCGATGTCACCATGCTCGACCCGATGAAGCAGCGCCGCATCGGTGCGGCCGAGGTTGTCGAGAGATTTGGCGTGCCACCGGAAAAAGTTGTCGATGTACAGGCGCTTGCCGGGGATTCAACAGATAATGTGCCCGGGGTGCCGGGAATCGGTATTAAAACCGCGGCTGAACTGATCACCACCTATGGTGATCTTGAGACGCTGCTGGCGCGTGCAGATGAAATCAAACAGCCAAAACGCCGGGAAAATCTGCTGAATTTTGCTGAACAGGCGCGAATTTCACGCCAGCTTGTGCTGTTGCGTGATGATGCGCCGATGCCATTGGCACTCGACGCGCTGAAGACCCCGGCGCGTGATATGGACAGGCTGATTGCATTCCTACAGCAACAGGATTTTAAACGATTGCTGGTGCGGGTTGGCGCCGGCGGCGCGGCAACGCAAAACGACACCGCCGGTGCGCCGGCGGCTGGCACAGCGGTGCGTTCAATGGCGTCCAGCCCGGCACCGCAACAAACAGCGACAGGAACCAGCGATACCGCCCCCGTTCAGCCGCTGCCGGCTGTCGAGGCGCGCTATCAGTTAATAACCGAACTGGCGGATTTGCAGGCCTTTTTAGATATTGCCAGCAAACAGGGATTTCTGGCGGTAGACACCGAAACGACCAGTTTGAATGCAGCCGCGGCAGATCTTGTTGGCGTGGCCATGGCGGTGGCACCGGGGCATGCCTGTTATGTGCCGCTGCGCCATAGCGGTGCCACAGCGCTCACCAGCAACGGGCAAAGTGGACTCGATTTTGAAGGTGCAGAAGACGCCGCGCCGGTCAAACAAATTCCGTTTGACAGCGCGATGCCGCTGTTGCGCGCTGTGTTTGAAGATCCGTCGATTTTGAAAATCGGGCATAATCTGAAATATGACGCGCATGTGTTGTTGCGGCCCCGGAATGGTGGCATCAGGCTCGCCCCGGTGGATGATACGATGTGCCTGTCTTATGTATTGGATACCGGCATTGTCGAGCGTCATTCATTGGATCATCTGGCGGCACATTGGCTGGATCACCAAACCATTAAATATGCAGATGTGTGCGGCAAGGGCGTAAAACAGGTGTCGTTTGCGTCACTGGCACCGGAAGCGGCGCTGGATTATGCGGCGGAAGATGCGGATATCACCTTGCGGCTGTGGCAGCTGTTAAAACCACGGTTGGCCGGATCCGGCGTGGCATCGGTCTATGAGCGTCTGGAACGTCCGCTGATCCCGGTTCTGGCGCAGATGGAATCCCACGGCATTATCGTCCAGCAGGCGATTTTGGCACGTATGTCGAATGATTTTGCCAGCCGTATGGCAAGCTATCAAACCGAGATTCATGCGCTTGCCGGGGCTGAATTCAACATTGCCTCACCCAAACAGCTTGGCGAAATATTATTTGACAAGATGGGGCTGCCCGGCGGCAAAAAATCGAAAACCGGTGCCTATTCAACATCAGCCGATGTGCTGGAAGATCTGGCCGCGAACGGTATTGAGATTGCCTCAAAAGTGCTCGAATGGCGGCAGATTGCAAAATTAAAATCGACCTATGCTGATGCGCTTGTTGAATCAATTCTGCCTGAAACCGGGCGGGTACATACCTCATTTTCCATGGTGGGGGCGTCGACCGGCCGGTTGTCGTCATCCGATCCGAATGTGCAGAATATTCCCATTCGCACGGCTGAGGGGCGGCAGATCCGCACCGCTTTTGTTGCGGCCCCCGGGCATAAATTGATTTCGGCTGACTATTCGCAGATCGAATTGCGTCTGGTTGCCCATGTGGCTGAAGAAGCCAGCATGATTGCGGCGTTTCAATCTGGTGCTGATATTCATGCCAGCACCGCATCGGAAGTATTTGGCATACCGCTGGACCAGCTTGATAGTGAAACAAGGCGGCGTGCCAAGGCGATCAATTTTGGGATTATCTATGGCATATCGCCGTTTGGTCTGGCGCGGCAACTTGGTATCCCGCAGGCAGAATCGCGCGATTACATCAATGCCTATTTTGAAAAATTTCCAAACATCAAAGCCTATATGGAACGCACCAAGACCGAAGCCCGCGAAGATGGGTTTGTTGAAACCTTGTTTGGCCGGCGTATTCATATATCCGGCTTTACCGCCAGCAATCCGGCGATGCGCGGTTTTGCCGAACGCCAAGCCATTAACGCACCGATTCAGGGCAGTGCGGCCGATATCATCAAACGCGCCATGATACAGCTACCCGTGGCATTGGCCGAACAATCGATTCCGGCGGATATGTTGTTGCAGGTGCATGATGAATTGATTTTTGAAGTACCTGAAGAGCGGGCCGAGGCGGCGGTTACGCTGATTACCGGCGTGATGGAGCGGGCTGGCGAACCGGTTTTGAAGCTGGCGGTGCCGCTGATTGCCGAAGCGGGCATCGCTGACAGCTGGGCGGAAGCGCATTAAGGCAGAAATTTGTCTTTATTGGCGTTATTCTGCCCTATATTCGCCTTGATTGGTGTTCATTTAGAAGAGCATGTAAATGCTGTCGCGCGGGCACCCAAAAGCCTGTCTGGCTGTGCTGATGGTGCCGTGTGACCGCATTTTTTTGGCAGTGGGAGATCAAATATGGCAGATCGTATCGCGTTGGTTGATGATGACCAGAATATTCTAACCTCAGTCGCGCTGGCACTGGAATCTGAAGGTTTTGAGGTGGACAGCTATAATGACGGCGAAACAGCGCTGGCCGGACTATCCCGGCGGCAGGTTGATTTGGCGGTGCTGGATATCAAGATGCCGCGTATGGATGGCATCGAACTGCTGCAGAAAATCCGCAATCATTCGCAAATGCCGGTGATTTTTCTGACCAGTAAAGATGACGAGCTGGACGAGGCGCTTGGCCTTGGCATGGGGGCTGACGACTATATCACCAAGCCGTTCTCGCAACGGTTGCTGTTGGCGCGAATCCGCGCTGTATTGCGGCGTGCCAGCGATAATGTGATGACAACAACCGGCCCAAATATTATCCGGCAAGGCCATTTATTGATGGATCCGGACCGGCATTTATGCAGCTGGAAAGATGTTGAGGTGAAATTGACGGTCACCGAATTTCTGATCCTGCAGGCGTTGGCGTCGCGCCCCGGCATGGTGAAAAACCGTGACCAGCTGATGGATGCTGCCTATGGCGAGAGCATTTTTCTGGATGACCGCACGATTGACAGCCATATCAAACGGCTGCGGCGGAAAATGCGCGCCCATGACACGGAATTTGACCAGATCGAAACACTCTATGGTATCGGCTATAAATATAAAGCAAACTGATGGCTCGGCTGACGCGTAAAGGGAGCTTGGATCATCGCCACAGGGTTCGTTCAATCAATCGGTAAGATGCTGGGCCGGACGGCAGCGCTGGTACTGGCACCATTTCGCATGAGCCGCCTGACCGCGCGTATCATGGCGATTATGGTGTTTCCGCTGTCGGTATTTCTGGTCGGGCTGCTGTCGATTGATCAATATCGCACAACGTTAATCCAGTCAGAATTCATCGCGCTTGAACGTCAGGGCTTTACCCTTGCCCGCTCACTGGCATTGGCCGAGGCGGAACGCGACAGCCAGTTTGCGCGGCGACGTTTGTCGGCGGAAACGATGACACATTTGCTGCCGCTTGTCGGGCTTGGCAGTTCATTGCGGGCGCGCGTGTTTCAGCCAAATGGTCTGTTGCTGGCAGATACGGCGCGGCAAGGCCGGTTGCGTATTCCGGTTGATGTCAAACGCCGCAAACACAGATCATGGATTGGCCACACCCGCATGCATCTGAATAATGCGATGAATGCGGCATCATCATTTTTCAGCCCGGCCGATGATTTGCCGCTCTATGTTGAACGGCGGCGCCAGCATGCTGATCATTATGTCGAAGTTCTGTCGGCTTTGTCTGGCGAACCAAGACGCGCGCTGCGGCTGGATGCAAGCGGCGAACTGGTGCTGTCGGTGGCGGTGCCGATACAGGATTTGCGACTGGTGCGCGGGGCGCTGCTGGTATCGATTAGCGGCGGTAAAATAGAACGCGAACTGGCAGATGTGAATATCGCGTTTTTACAGCTTTTTCTGTTTGTGCTGATCGTAACGATTTGTCTGAGCCTTTATCTGGCGCGGTCGATCACCCGGCCGATTGGCCGGCTTGCGAAAGCGGCTGACCAGCTGCGGCGCAGTGGTGACATGTCGCGCCGGTTGCAGCAATTGCCGCACCGCAATGATGAGATCGGGCATTTGTCGGACTCGCTGCTGGCGATGACCGATGAGTTACAGCAACGGGTTCAGGCCACCGCGGCATTCGCTGCCGATGTGGCACATGAAATCAAAAACCCGTTATCGTCGTTGCGCAGCGCCGCCGAAACCATCAGCCTGATCAAAGATCCGGCACAACAACAAAAGCTGATGAATGTGATCTTGCAGGATGTCGGCCGTCTTGACCGGCTGATCAGTGATATTTCGCAGGCAAGCCGGGTTGATACTGAAATCATTGGCCGCGATGGCGAAGCATTTGATTTTGTCGAATTGCTGGATAATTTTATCCAACTGCGGCAGCCCAGTTTTGCCGATCAGACACTGCTGTTTACCAAATCTGAACAGCCAGTCATGGTGCGGGGTCAGGATGGCCGGATTGTGCAGGTTCTGGATAATCTTTTGAGCAATGCTGCCTCATTCAGCCCAAAGGGCGGCGACATTACGTTTGAACTTGGTCTGTCCCAAAAACCGTCACAGGCTGTCCTGCATATTCTGGATGAGGGGCCGGGGATTCCGGAAAACCGTCTGGATACAGTATTTCAGCGGTTTTATTCCGAACGGCCAAAAGGCGAATCTTTCGGCGATCATTCCGGCCTTGGTCTGTCCATCGCCAGACAAATTATCGAGGGCCATGATGGCAGTCTTGTGGCCAGCAACCGCGCGTCTGGTGGTGCTTGTTTCACCCTGACATTGCCGCTTGCCTAAACTAAATCTGGCTTGGTTATCAGCATCGCATCATGCCGCAAAACAGTGATTTTTTTTGCGTTCAATTTCCGATAGACTGGCGCTATGCAGGATGATCATCATCATATTAGATTGGTACTGGTGACCGGGGTGTCCGGCGGCGGTCACTCAACCGCTTTGAAAATTCTCGAAGATCATGGGTTTGCGGCGATTGATAATTTGCCTTTGGCGCTTGTCGATCCGCTGATTGCGCTGGAGGTCGAAACCGCCGGGCGGCGTATTGCCATTGGCCTTGATGCGCGGACCAGCGGATTTTCCAAATCAGCTCTGGACACATTGACGCGTAATTTGCGGAAACGGTTAGGCAGCCGCTTCAAGATGGTGTTTGTCACGGCAACGCATCTTGATTTAATGCGGCGCTACAACGCCACCAGGCGGCAGCACCCGCTGGCGGCGGAGCTGTCACTTGAGGCAGCTATTTCGGCTGATATGCAGCGCATGGACGGTATCGAGGCTGTTGCCGATGTGCATATTGATTCAACCGGCATGGCACCGGTCGATATGCGGCGGTTGCTGTTGGAGCAATTGGGTGTTGCGGCTGATACACCGATGCCGGTCATGATTGTGTCTTTTTCCTACCGCTTTGGTCTGCCGGAATCGGCCGATCAGATTTTCGATATGCGGTTTGCCAAAAACCCGCATTGGGATGATCAGCTGCGCGCCCATACCGGGCTGCATCCGCAAGTTGCCGATTTTATTGCGGCAGATCCTGTCGCCGCAGATGTGCTGCAACATATCAAAACCATATTGTCCGCAACATTAGAGCGCATGCGGCAAGAGGGGCGGCCACAGGTGACCATCGGATTTGGCTGCACCGGGGGGCGTCATAGGTCGGTCTGGGGGGCGCAGCAAATTGCCGACTGGATCGCTGATCAGGGGCATCCGGTGACGGTGACACACCGCGAGTTAGCGGCCGAGGACCAGCCCAACCGGGCGTAATGGTTTTATGGCTTTTTGTGGTAATGCTTTCCATTTTCGGGCTTATTTGCTATCAGTGCGTCGAAAGTTACATTGATGTTGAGCAATATAGGAAAAATTCATGACACATGATTATCTCGTGACTGACATTTCGCTGGCTGATTGGGGTCGTAAGGAACTGTCGATTGCCGAAACCGAAATGCCGGGCCTGATGGCGCTGCGTGATGAATTTGCTGCGGAAAAGCCGCTCAAAGGGGCGCGGATAGCCGGCTGTCTGCATATGACGGTACAAACCGCTGTATTGATCGAAACACTTGTGGCGCTTGGTGCGGATGTGCGCTGGTCATCCTGTAACATTTTTTCAACGCAGGATCACGCCGCCGCTGCGATTGCCGCATCTGGCGTGCCGGTATTTGCAAAAAAAGGCGAGACCCTGGCCGAATATTGGGAATATGTTGATTGTATTTTTGACTGGCCGAATGGCAGCACGGCGAACCTGATCCTTGATGATGGCGGCGATGCCACAATGTATATCCTGCTTGGCGCACGCGCCGAGGCTGGCGAAGATGTTCTGGCAACACCAAGCTCGGAAGAAGAAGAGTTTTTAAAAGCCCAAATTCATCAGCGGCTGGCGCGCAGCCCGGGTTGGTTCACCAAGCAGCGTGATGCGCTCAAAGGTGTGTCCGAAGAAACCACCACTGGCGTATTGCGTCTCTATCAGCTTGCCGAAACCGGTGGGTTGCCATTCCCGGCAATCAATGTGAATGACTCGGTCACAAAATCAAAATTTGACAATCTGTATGGATGTCGCGAGTCACTGGTTGACGGCATTCGTCGCGCCACTGATGTGATGCTGGCTGGCAAAGTTGCTGTGGTGGCTGGCTATGGTGATGTGGGTAAAGGCTCGGCAGCATCGCTGCGTCAGGGCGGTGCCCGGGTTATGGTGACCGAGGTTGACCCGATTTGCGCCTTGCAGGCAGCGATGGAAGGCTATGAAGTCGTCACCATGGAACAGGCCGCACCAAAAGCCGATATCTTTGTCACCGCTACCGGCAACCGGGATGTCATCACCATTGACCATATGCGTGATATGAAAGACCGGGCGATTGTGTGTAATATCGGCCATTTCGATAATGAAATTCAGGTATCGGCACTGAGCAACTATAATTGGTCGGAAGTCAAACCACAGGTTGACGAAGTCGAATTCCCGGATGGCAAACGCATGATCCTGTTGGCAAAAGGCCGGTTGGTTAATCTTGGCTGCGCCACCGGACACCCGTCATTTGTGATGTCGGCATCCTTTACCAATCAGGTGCTGGCGCAGATCGAATTATGGACAAAAGGCACGTCATACGAAAACAAAGTCTATACATTGCCGCGTCATCTTGATGAAAAAGTGGCGGCATTGCATCTTGCCAAGGTTGGCGCGACTTTGTCGGAACTGCGTCCGGATCAGGCTGACTATATCGGTGTAGAGCAACAAGGCCCGTTCAAAAGCGAACAATATCGTTATTAAGGCCGATGCCGGTTATCCGCTTAGAGCTGTCAGATCTGCAGGCGACCCAGCGTTTTGGCGGGTTGCTGGCAGGGCAGTTGCGGGCCGGCGATGTGATTGCCCTAAGCGGGGCTTTGGGGGCCGGTAAATCGGTTCTGGCGCGGGCCATTATTCAGGCTGTCGATGCGGCGCAAGATGATGTGCCAAGCCCGACATTCACGCTGGTTCAACAATATGCACTGGCTGATGGCACGCCCTTGTGGCATCTCGATCTGTACCGTATCGAAACGCCGCAAGAGGCGATGGCACTCGGGCTTGATGACGCCTTTATTGATGCGGTTTGTCTGATCGAATGGCCAGACCGTCTGCAAAAACTTTTGCCAAAGACCAATTTATCGATTCATCTTTATGCGGATGACAGTGTGGACGACGGTAAAGATGATTCGGGCGTCCGCTTTGCCGATGTAACAGCGCCGCCACATTGGGCAGATCGTATCAATGATCTGGTCACGTCTATCGCCAATAAATCGACCAGCTAGCGCGGTGATGCGTTCCATAATGCGTCCCATCATGCTTTATGCGCTGGATTTTCGTGATCAAGCCCTCTCGCGTTCGTTTGGCTTTGCTATTATACTGCGCTGATGTCATCCGCATCCGTTTATAGCATCGATGCTGGCCTGCCATTTGCCGAACAGCTGGCGCAGGGGTTAATGGGTATGGCCAAAACCCCCGAACAGCTGGCGCGGGCGCTGGTTCTGGTGCCGTCACGCCGTAGCGGACAGGCGCTGCAAGCTGCATTTTTGTCGGTCAGCAATGGCCAGACCATGCTTTTGCCGCGGATGGTGCCGATTGGCGATATTGGCGATGAGACAAGTCAGGGTGATCCGATAGATGCGCTTTTGGATGAAACCGCGCCGGATTTGCCACCAGCGATTACCAGCATGCGGCGGCGGTTTCTTCTGGCAAAATTATTGCGGCATTTCCGGCTGGGCGAGCATTATCCGACCCAGCCTCAGGCCATGCTGCTTGCCGACTCACTGGCGCAGCTCCTTGACCAGCTCTATAATGCCGATGCGACGGTGTCGGCATTGCGTGATTTATTGCCCGATGCTTTTTCCGCGCATTGGCAGGATATTCTGGGCCTGCTTACAATTTTGATTGAACGCTGGCCGG
>ERZ802819.2193-NODE-2193-length-11194-cov-16.3674_pt1 | contig 11194 bp, 11 predicted proteins | sample MGYA00345647_ERZ802819 | MGnify/ENA primary metagenome ERZ802819 (study PRJEB30503, sample SAMEA104212355) | marine metagenome | biome: Westerlies Biome; feature: [SRF] surface water layer (ENVO:00010504) within the epipelagic zone...; material: water... | reverse complement strand
ATCAATTGGCTCATCAATATTTTCTTTTGGGCTAGCACTAACTGCCAATACCAATTCTCCTTTGAGGCTGTCTAATTCAACATATTCGAGGTTGTTCTGATTAACAGTAATTCTTTGTTCATGAATTTTGGTTAATTCCTTAAGAACTATTACTTCGTAATATTTTGATATCTCTGCAATAGCTTCAATATCCTTTTTGATTTGTTGCTTTGTAGTATAAATAATTAAATTATTATGCAGTTGGTCTTTTAATTTATTGATCTTCTGTTCATTTTTTTTTGGTAAAAAGCCTAAAAAAACGAAACTTTTACTATTTAGAAAGCCACTTAATTGAATACTTGAAACAAGAGCACTTGGGCCAGGTATAGCAATAATTTTGATATCGTTCTCTATTAAATAATTTATTAGTTGACATCCTGGGTCTGATATCAAGGGTGAGCCAGAGTCAGATATCAAAGATACAGCTTTGCCTGACAAAATTAATTTTTTGATTTGTTCTTTTTTTCTATCAAAATCATGATCTGTATATTTGTCTAACCTTACATTAATTTTGTATCTTGAAAGTAACTTTTTGCTATTATTTGTATTTTCACAGAGAATTAGATTAGAATTTTTTAAAATATTTATAGCGCGTATTGTGATATCATCTAAATTACCTATGGGTGTTGCAACTAAATATAATCCTGTTTCAATCATTTTATTTTTAAAAAATATATTTTTATTAATTACATTAATATCCTTTTTTAGCTGTGCACCTACAACAATCGAAACTATCAAAAAAGCAGAACCGGAATCAGAGCCGAAAACCCAAATAGATGAATTAAAATCAGAAAATGACAAAGTATTAGAAAGGAAGGTCCAGAAATTAGAAATTCCTCAAAAACCAGAAAATAAAATTATTAATTTTAGCGAAATAGAAAATACTTTAGTATTTTTATCAGAGGACAGTCTGCTCACCACCCTGTTTTATGATGTTTTTTTAAAAAATATCGATAATTATCAATACCTCCAAGATATAAAATTTGTTTATTCCATAGATGAGATTGGCACACCATTAAATAATACAATAATAATTGGTCCAACTAGTTCTGAGGAATTAAATTTATTACCCCCGAAACTTGGTAATAATACTTTTATATTAGCTTTATCGAATGATTATTCCCTTATTGAAAAATTTGCAGATAACGAAATAGTTTTTATACCTAACAGTCCTTACCTACACATTGAAAAACTTAAACCTTACATTCAGAAAGCAGAGACCATTGGTGTTTTATACAAACAAAATGATTATGGTCTTAAGGTATTTAATCATTTTAAAAAAAACTATCCACTTATATACACAAAATCTAGCTCTTTTGGAACAAGTGCAATTGACTTGGAGCTCTCAGTAAATCTACTAGGTAGTCTGGATGAACTAGATTTTATAATAATAATTGATGATACATATAGCTACAAAGACCTTGTAGGATATTTGGCGACTGACAAAAAAACTTATCCTCTTGAAAAAGTTTATCTCATAGATAATTTTTTAGAGCAAAGAAATAATTTAGAAAATTATTACAAACCTATCAACCGATCCAATTTTGATAATATAGATATTACCGAAATGATAGAACCTCACCGCGAGTACCTTTTCAAACAATCAATTGAAGTAGCATTATCAATTGCTGATAAAACTTTACAAAAACAAAATTTCTTAAATAAAATTGATCATGAAAATTTAGGAAATCTAAATATTAGAAACCAAATGATTGATTATCCTATAATATTTGATTAGCCAAAACTTTAAACGCATTAAATCTATGAGACATAATCATTTTTTCTTGAATTTCCATCTCAGCAAATGTTTTTGAATTATTTTCTGGTATAAAAAATGGGTCATAGCCAAAACCACTATTGCCCCTATTAGCTGGAATAATAGATCCTTTTACTTTCCCAGAACATATCAATTTTTTGTCGTTACCTATTAATGCGATAGAACAATGAAAGGTAGCTTTAAGATGCGTTTCGTTCTCAAACTTAGAAAAAATATAATCAATTACTTTCTGTTCACCCCCTAAGTCTTTTGCTACTCTTGCTGTTTTTATACCTGGGTAACCATCTAATTTATCAACCATTAGGCCACTATCATCGCTTAAAGATAAAATATTTGTAGCTTCATAAAAAAAATTCGATTTTAATTTTGCATTATCTTCAAATGTCACTCCATTTTCAATCGGCTCACTTAAATTTTTAAAATCTGAGGGTGTTAAGGTTTCAAATGTTTGAAAAATATTAAAATGCTTTAGATAGAAAAGCATTTCTTTTCTTTTTCCGGCATTGCCCGTACCTAGGAATATCCTATTTTTCAATAGCAGCGTTTTGTATTTGAAAAATATCTGGCATAGAGCTTTCTACAAGGTCTATAAAATCTAGTATTGTCTTTTTACTAAATTTAGCTTCCTCACCAGTTGATTGAAACTCGATAAACTGTCCATCATTTGCCATAACAACATTACAATCTACCTCAGCGCTAGAGTCTTCTATATAATCTAAATCAATACAAGGCGTGCCTTTTACAACACCAACCGAAATAGCTGCAATTTGGTTGGTCAATATAGATTTCGATAAATTAAAATTTTTTTTATATTGATTTACAGCTCTGACTAAACTGACATATCCACCAATGATTGATGCAGTTCTCGTTCCTCCATCGGCACTAATAACATCACAATCTACTTTAATAGTTTTTTCACCAAGAACATCTAAATTAACAGCACATCTCAAGCTTCTCCCTATTAGTCTTTGAATTTCTTGAGTTCTTCCCGACTGTTTCCCTTTTGCTGCTTCTCTATCCATTCTTTCATTTGTCGAAGAAGGCAACATCCCATATTCAGCAGTAAGCCATCCTTTACCTGAATTTCTCAGAAATCCCGGAACCCTATCCTCTAGTATTGCAGAGCAACAAACATGTGTACTACCAAGCTTAACTAAACATGAGGAGGGATTATTAGGTTGAAAATTTGGACTAATTTCAAGATTTCTTATTTGATTTAATTCGCGATTATTTCTACTGTATGCTGACATTTTATTTTTTATACATTTAAGTTATAAGATTAATAGAAAATTATGAATAAAAAAATTTCTGAAATCGGAGATAGGGCTAAAACTATATTTAAATTATTAGTTGAAAATTATATTTCAACTGGTGAGCCTTTGGGCTCAAAATCAATAAGCTCCAAAATTAATAATCAATTATCACCCGCCACTATCAGAAATGTTTTAAATGAAATAAATTTTTATGGCTTAATTCAAAAAGATCACTTTTCTGCAGGTAGTGTTCCGACTGATTTTGGATTACAATTTTACACCCAAGCCCTTTTGGAGCCAGGAAAAATTCATAAGAACGAAAAAGACCTAATAGACTCAACAAAATTTCAAAACCTTCCTAAGGAATATGAAAAGATTACTTCGGTTCTAAATGGGCTTTCCAATCAAGCGAGTTTAGTCATCAATGATGAAAAAATTCCTAAAATTAAAAAAATTGATTTTCACAAAATTGATAACCAAAAAGTGATATTCATTATTGAAAATGATGATGGATCCACAACTAATCGATTGGTAGAAACCAAGGAGAATATTGACTTAAGAGATCTAAACATTGTAAGTGAATTTTTAAATAAATTCACCCGATCCCAATCGCCTGTACAGATAGAAAAAAATATATTTGAGTATATAAACAAAGCTCATAATCAAATAAGTGATACGACGAAAAGTCTATTACAAAATGGTATTAAAATTGAAAGATCTAATAAATATGAAAAGTTTTTTGTTAGAGGGCTTCCTAACTTAATTAAAAATGAACTCGAAACGGACTTAGACAGCCTAAACCAACTACTTAGTGAGATCGAGACTGGCAAAATGGCAACAAAAATGATTAAGGCCTTGAAAAAATCCAAAGGAGTACAAATATTTATTGGAAGCAATACTAATCTTTTTAAAAATGCAAATTTATCTATGATTTTTTCTAATTATAAAACTAAAAATGGACTTACAGGTGCAATTGGTGTAATTGGTCCGAAGAGAATTGATTATCAGCGTATAGTTCCTATTGTTGGCTATCTGTCTGAAATTATTTCAAATAAAAAATAGGGGGAGAAACTATGAGTGAAGAAAATAAAAAAGTTGATGAACACCAAAAAGAAGAAAGTGATGATACAGAAGAGTTAAAGAAAGAAAACACCAACGAAAATCCTAGTGAAAGTGATACCCCTATATCTGATGAAGATATTATCTTAAAACTAAATGAAGAAATTTCAGATCTTAAAGATCAAAGACTAAGAGCTATTGCAGAACTAGAAAATTTTAGAAAAAGAGCGGAGAAAGATCAATCCGATGCCTTGAAATATGGTGTCACAAATTTTGCAAAAGAAATTATTAACATAAAAGATAACATTGAGAGAGCCCAGAGCAGTATTTCAGACGAAGTTAAAACCAACGAAGCTGTTAAATCAGTTGTTGAAGGTTTAGATTTGATAGCTCAAGCAACAGTATCTACCTTTGAAAAAATAGGAATTAAAAAAGTTGAGAGTATTAATCAGAAATTTGATCATAATTTGCATCAAGCGATGATGGAAATTGAAAAAGATGAGATGGAACCCGGCACAATAGTTCAAGAAATCCTCCCAGGATATACACTTCATGACCGACTTTTAAGACCAGCAATGGTAGGTGTTTCCAAAAATACTCAAGAAAATCAAGATAACAAAGATAAAAAAAACGAAGAAACTGAATAAAATCAACTACTCTCAACACCCTTGAATAAATCAAGGGATAACCCATATACATAGTAGTTTATTAAATTTTATATTTTATAGGAAAAAAAAATGGCAAAAGTTATTGGAATCGATCTAGGTACTACCAATTCATGTGTTGCAATCATGGATGGTAAAAATCCTAAAGTTATAGAAAATTCTGAAGGTGGTAGAACAACCCCTTCTGTTGTAGCATTCACAGAAAGTGAAAAACTAATTGGGCAATCTGCAAAAAGACAAGCAGTGACAAATCCTGAAAATACTCTTTATGCAGTCAAAAGATTTATTGGAAGAAATTTTGAAGATACATTTGTTCAAAAAGATCTAAGCTTATCCCCTTTTAAAATTATTAAAGGTAACAATGGAGATGCTTGGGTAGAAGCACTAGGAGAAAAGTATAGCCCAAGTCAAATTTCAGCTTTTATTCTCCAAAAGATGAAAGAAACTGCAGAGTCTTATACTGGTGAAACAATTACCCAGGCTGTTATAACAGTACCGGCATACTTTAATGATGCTCAAAGACAAGCAACTAAAGATGCAGGAAAAATAGCAGGTCTCGAAGTTTTAAGAATAATTAACGAACCAACCGCAGCATCACTTGCATACGGTCTAGATAAAAAACAATCAGGGACAGTAGTTGTCTATGACTTAGGCGGTGGTACTTTTGATGTTTCTATTTTAGAAGTAGGAGATGGTGTTTTTGAAGTAAAATCTACTAATGGTGATACTCACTTAGGTGGTGAAGATTTTGATTTAAGAATTATAGATTTTTTAGCAGATGAGTTTAAGAAAGAACAAGGTATTGATCTTAAAAATGACAAACTTGCCCTGCAGCGTTTAAAAGAAGCTGCTGAAAAAGCAAAAATAGAATTATCTAGTTCGACACAAACCGATGTAAACTTACCATTTATTACTGCAGATCAATCAGGTCCAAAACACTTAAACGTAAAACTCACAAGAGCCAAATTAGAGGAGTTAGTTGATGATCTGCTTCAAAGCACCATTGAACCTTGCAAAAAAGCTCTCAGTGATGCCGGTTTATCAGCTTCAGATATTGACGATGTGATTTTAGTTGGGGGCATGACAAGAATGCCTAAAGTAACTGAAATAGTAAAAAATTTCTTTGGTAAAGACCCAAGTAAAGGTGTGAATCCTGATGAAGTTGTTGCTATGGGAGCAGCAATTCAAGCTGGTGTACTTCAAGGTGATGTGAAAGATGTTTTATTACTTGATGTTACTCCATTATCTTTAGGTATCGAGACACTTGGTGGCGTATTTACAAAGCTTATTGAAAGAAATACAACAGTTCCGACAAAAAAAAGCCAAGTCTTTTCAACAGCAGAGGATAACCAAAATGCTGTAACTATAAGAGTTTTCCAAGGTGAAAGAGAAATGGCAGGAGACAATAAACTCTTAGGTCAATTCGATTTAGTTGGTATACCTCCTGCTCCGAGAGGAACCCCTCAAGTTGAGGTCACTTTTGATATCGATGCCAATGGCATTGTTAATGTGTCTGCCAAAGATAAATCTACAGGTAAAGAACAACAAATTAAGATTCAAGCTTCAGGCGGTCTGTCAGACGATGAGATTGATAAAATGGTAAAAGATGCAGAGGCAAATGCTGAGTCAGATAAACAAAAAAGAGAAGAAGTTGATGTAAAGAACCAAGCAAATAGTTTGACCTTTGAAGTAGAAAAAAATCTAAAAGAACATGGCGATAAGATTAGTGCTGAGGATAAATCCAAAATTGAATCAGACTTAAAGGATTTAAAAGAAGCAGTTGAAAAAAATGAACTTGAGACCATCAAACAAAAAACACAAGAACTAACTCAGTCATCAATGAAGATGGGTGAAGCGATGTACAAAGATCAACAAGCAGCTGGCACACCTGGTGAAGGTGCAGAACAAACTCAAACAGACACTAATGAAGAAAAACCCAAGGACGATGATGTAATCGACGCTGATTTTGAAGAAGTGGATGAAAACAAAGACGACAAAGACGACAAAAAAGCAAGCGGACAATAAAGTTTTAGTCCGCAAACACTATTATGGCTGAAGATTTTTATGATACACTTGGCATTTCCCGTGAAGCCAGTGAATCAGATATAAAAAGTGCTTATCGAAAACTTGCCATGAAATATCATCCTGATAGAAATCAGGGAGATGCTAGTGCTGAACAAAAGTTCAAAGATGTTAGCCAAGCATACGAAATCTTAAAAGATCCCAAAAAAAAACAAACATATGATCAGTTTGGCCATGCTGCTTTCGAACAAGGTGGAGGTGGCCAAGGTGGTTTTGGTCAACAAGGCTTTGGAGGTTTCTCTGATATCTTTGAAGATATCTTTGGTGCCTTTGGAGAAGGTGGTCAAAGAGAGAGTCGAGGTGATGATCTCCGTTATGATGTTACCATCGATTTAGAAGACGCGTTTAATGGAAAAACATTAGAAGCAACAATACCTAGAATGGTGAATTGCCCTGAACAACATAGCTATAAAAGCTGCTCGACTTGTGATGGACATGGAAAAGTAAGAACCCAAAGCGGTTTTTTTTCTATGGAGCGAACTTGTGGAAGGTGTGGTGGGACAGGACAAGAAATGAAAGGTCGTTGTTCTAAATGCGGTAACACAGGACGAATTAAGCAAAATAAAAAATTACAGATAAAAATTCCTAGTGGAGTTGAAACGGGGAATAGAATAAGAATGAGTGGTGAAGGTGAGGCTGGAGAAAGAGGAGGATCTTTCGGGGACTTATACGTTTTTATAAATATTAAAAATCATAAACTCTTCCAAAGAGAAAGAGACAATATCATTTGTGATGTTGCTGTTCCTTTTACTACGGCAGCTCTTGGAGGAAAGATTGAAGTTCCTACAATAGAAAAAAAAATGGTTAACATTTCTATTCCCAAAGGAATGCAGTCAGGCCATAAATTAAGAATTAAAGAAAAAGGAATGAGCATTCTCAGAACAAATAGACGTGGAGATATGATTTTAAGAGTACATGCTGAGACACCAGTTAATCTTTCAACAGACCAAGAAAAAATTCTCAATCAATTTAATGAAACCTTAACTAAAAAAAATTCAACTATGACAGAAGGATTTTTTGATAAAGTAAAAAAAATGTTTAATTAATGCAGTTTCATTTTGAAATTGTAAATTCAAAATTTGGAAAATTTTATATTCTTGATAGCAGACAAGGTCTTCATTTTATTCTAAAAAATAATGATAAAAGGATAAAGTCCCTTACAAAAAACTATAATCCTATTAAGGGACTATTTAATAAAAATAACATCAAGGCTTTCCAAAGTAATTCTTTGGGAAAAAAATACCCATCAAAAGTAAAAATTAAATTTCTAGAGTGCTCTGAATTTCAAAAGTTAGTTTGGAAATACCTTTTAAAGATAAACCAAGGCACAACAGTTTCTTATTCTGAGGTTGCAAATCAAATTTCATATCCAAAAGCAGTTAGGGCTGTTGCTTCAGCAATAGGAAAAAATCCTATAAGCGTTATTGTTCCCTGTCACAGGGTTATAAGAAAAAATGGTATGATTGGAGATTACGTGTGGGGAGTTAAAATGAAAAGGGCACTACTAGATGTTGAGGTCTAAGGAATGGCTGACTCGATATATAGAGGAGGAAAGTGAAACACCGAATCAGCCCCCGCATGAATGCTAACTGCACCTTAATAAATAATTTAGGTTAGTCAAAGTGAGGTCACATCAAGATAAGCCCCAAATGAGTATTAAATCAATTTTAGCCTATAGTTTTCAATCTTTTTACTTAGCTGGAAGTTTTTTACTTTTATTTATTTTTTTACCAACTTTCTACAATTTATCTCTTGGTTTTGCCCTAAGCACAATTGGACTCGTAATACTTCTATCGAGATTTTTTGATGTCTTTTCAGATATTTTCATTGGTTACATAACTGAAAAAAGATTAATAGATGGGAGTTCTAAAAAAAATCAAATTCTTTTAGGGTTGTTTATTTTTATTTTCTCTTTGATAGGTCTTTATATAGTCCAATCAACAAATATTTATTTATTTATTTTTTATTATAACTTAGCATTAATTAGTTACTCTATAGCAATTATTCCTTATGACTCCATAGTTATAGACCAAAAAAAAATATCAGAAAAAAGATTTAAGTTAGCCACAGTGAAAGAGATGTTTACAATTGCTGGAGTTTTAGTAGCACTAGCCTTACCAACTATAATTTCTCAGTACCTATCATTAGATTTACTAAACCCAGAAGTGATCAAAATTAGTGGTTATATAATGATTTTCCTGGCAATCATTGGCACATTTATTTTCTACTTTTTTTATGAAGAAAGTATTAATTTTAAATCACAGTCAATTTCGCTTGCACAGATTATTTCATTCTTAAAAAATAACAAAAAAATATCCCACTTTGCTTTAATTACTTTTTTCAATCTTTTAGCAAATAATTTTACAGCAAACCTTTTTATAATTTTTGTATCCAATTATTTAGGCTTAAAAGATTACGCAGGCTATTTATTAATATTATATTTTACAATTACTTTAATATCGACCCCACTTTGGTATTTTTTTGGAAAGACGTTTTCTAATATGTATCTGCTTCAGTTGGGTACTATTATTACAATATTTGGTTTTTTCTTTGTAGCGTTTACAAGCGCCGATAATTGGGAATTATACATTTTAGTAATATTTATTACGGGTGTTGGAATAGGTGTGGATTTAATTATTCCTCAAATAGAATTAGCAGATATATTAGATAATAATAAAGACAATCGTCTCTCACAAATATTTACATCCTTTTTTTCAATTATTCGCAAGGCGGCGATCGGTATTGCTGCTGGTATTGCTTTAACTGGGTACGGCTATTTAGAAAATGTTGGTTTTTCATTAATTCTAGAGATACCTAATATAATGATCTTTTACTTTATGATGCCCATGTCGATTAAAATAATCGTATTAATTCTTGTTATGAGATATAGAAGTAAATTCCATGTCTCAATTAGAGGATAAAAAACATCTTATATATATTTTAGGTACTTTTGCTTTTTTCCTTTTTACTATTGCAGATACTTTAATAAAATTAATTGGCGATCTTTATAAGGATACAATTATATTTTCAATTGCCTGTTTCTCTTCCCTTATACCTGTCTTAATTTATCTTATATACCGAAAAAGCTTGGAGGAAATAAAAACTAAAAATTACAAACTACATTTTATTAGAGGAATATTAATGACTTTGACCTATTACTTTATTGTCAAAGGCATAATACTTCTTCCCTTATCTATTGCTTACCCAATTATTTTATCTGCTCCAGTATTATTATCGGTTATGGGTATAATTATTTTAAAAGAAACCATATACCTTTCCAAAATAATTTCTTTAGTCGTTGCAATGTTTGCAGTATTTTTAGTTTCTGGTTTTAGTCTAAATCAAGGATTTAATACTCAGGGAGTAATTTTTTTAATTTGTGGTGTTATATCTGTAGCTTGTTTAGATTTTTCAGTGAGAGTTTATGGAAAAACAGAAAGAACTATTGCCCTTACATTTTATAGTCTACTAATTACAGGATTTATTTTTTTTTTATTTTCTTTTGGCCATTTTGAAAAAATTCTTCTAAATCATATTTTAATAATAATTTGTGCTGGATTAATTGATGGAGTAGCTATGATGATATTAATTTATTCTTTAAGAAGAGTAGAAGCATCCTTTTTTAGCATTACTCATTATTCTCAGATTATTTATGGAATAATTGTGAGCATCATTATTTTCAATCATTACCCCTCCATGATTGAAATAATAGGATCGATTTTAATTATATTCTCTGGTTACTTAATATACTCAAAGTTGAAAAAATTAAATTGACTCTTGCATCATAGGCATAACAGAACACCCTGATATTTTCCATTCATTCTCATCTTTTATCAAAGAATATGTTGCTAAATAAGACATATTTGATTGAGAGATAATTTGTAACTGGTGGTATATGGAGCCCTCAAAGTACTTCGAGTTAGTAAAAAAATATTGTTTCGGGTTGTAAACTGGTTCATAGAAACTTTTAACCATACTCATAAATTCTTGTGGATTGTTAAACCTTAATTTTATCATTGGAGATGCAAAAGAGTATGCAAGTTCAGCATTCTTGTTTTGGAATGCCTGTATTTGGCTTTCTATAATATCTTGTGTTATCGTTAGCTCGTTCTTCATAGAATCATCTGCTTTTGATAAACCACTTAAGATAAAGAGCGTAAAGAAAAGTATGAATATTTTTTTAACCATATTTCTTATATGCAAATTTTGCCCAAATAGATGATTAAGATAATTCTAATTTTTTTGATTTTTCTATCTTTTAATCTAAAAGCTGACCAAAATAGCCCTAAATTAGATTTATATTTTGAAGAATTACTTGA